>UOFB01000220.1_pt1 | contig 10847 bp, 7 predicted proteins | sample 1988871 | NCBI WGS metagenome assembly UOFB01 (sample SAMEA4712195, study PRJEB27164) | hydrothermal vent metagenome | biome: marine basaltic hydrothermal vent biome; feature: marine hydrothermal vent; material: mineral | place: Pacific Ocean | collected 2011-06-14/2011-07-23 | depth 1719 m | reverse complement strand
AAATTTTATCCGTGTCCAGAACGGCTTCAGAGGGTGAAGTTAAAAAAGCCTATCGAAAAATGGCAATGAAGTTTCATCCAGATCGTAACCCAGATAATAAAGACGCTGAAAATAAATTTAAAGAAGCGGCCGAAGCGTATGAAGTGTTGTCTGATTCGCAAAAGCGAGCGACTTACGATCAGTTTGGTCATGCTGGCTTAGATGGTCAATCAGGTGGTGGCTTTGGTGGCGGTTTTGAAGGCGGATTTGGTGATGTTTTCAGTGAAATGTTTGGCGGTGGTTTTGGGGGGCAACGCGGCCCTCAAGCGGGCGCAGACCTTCAATATGAGTTAGAGATTTCGCTAGAAGATGCGGTTGCGGGTACATCGGTAGACATTCGTATTCCAACCAAAGACAGTTGTAAAAGTTGTGATGGCACGGGCGCCGAACCAGGTAGTTCGGTCGACACTTGCCCGACCTGTCATGGAGCAGGTCAAGTGCGAATGCAACAAGGTTTCTTTGCAGTAAACCGTGCTTGCCCAAATTGTCAGGGAACAGGGCAGTTGATTAAATCACCATGTAAAAAATGTCGTGGTGAAGGGTTTGCACATGGTCACAAAACGTTATCGGTTAAAATTCCTGCAGGAGTGGATACCGGAGATCGTATTCGCCTTCAAGGTGAGGGCGAAGCGGGCGAAAAAGGCGCGCCTCGTGGTGATTTATATGTTCGAATGAACGTTAAAAAACACGCTATTTTTGAACGAGATAATAATACGTTGTATTGTGATTTGCCCATGAGTTTTGCTACGGCGGCCTTAGGCGGAACGGTAGATGTCCCCACACTGAGTGGCAAAGCCAGCTTGAAAATTCCAGCTGGCACACAGTCTGGGCAGCGTTTTAAATTGTCTGGAAAGGGCGTAAAATCCGTTCGTTCATCACGAGTGGGAGATATGGTTGTCGAAGTGCATATTGAAACGCCTGTAAAACTCACCGCGCGTCAAAAAGAGTTATTGCAAGAATTTGATGAAAGCCTTAAAGGTAAACATCATAAGCAACACAGCCCGAAAGAGCATGGTTTTTTTGATTCGGTAAAATCCTTTTTTACAGGGGATGATTCGAAAAGAAATGATAAAAATGATGGCCCTTGGAATTAAAGGCTAAAAAGGATTGATGATGATGAGAGTCGCAATTACAGGGGCTTCTGGCCGAATGGGTCGTAATTTAATTGATGCCGTAAATCAAACCGAAGGGTTAACCGTGACCGCCGCAATTGAACGTCCTGAAAGCAGTCTGATTGGTGTGGATGCCGGTGAGCTGGCAGGTATTGGAACCCTTGGTATTGCAGTGGTGGATTCGGTAGAATCCGTGGTGGAGTCTTTTGATGTGTTGATTGATTTTACCGTTCCTGATGCGACAGTATCCAATTTAGATGTTTGCATTAAACACCATAAAAAAATGGTTATTGGTACCACAGGGTTTGATGCCATCGGATTGGAGGCAATTGATCAAGCAGCAAAATCCATTGCCATTTTATTTGCCGCTAACTACAGTGTGGGCGTTAATTTATGCCTTAAATTATTAAAGCAAGCGGCAGAAGTATTGAATAATGATTATGACATTGAAGTAATTGAAGGGCATCATCGCCATAAAATTGATGCCCCTTCGGGTACCGCATTGCGAATGGGCGAAGTGGTGGCCGAAGCCCTAGGTAGAGACTTAAAAACCTGTGCGGTGTATGGTCGAGAAGGCATTACAGGTGCACGAGATCCAAACACCATTGGGTTTGCGACAATACGTGCAGGGGATATTGTCGGAGATCATACCGTTCTGTTTGCCACCGAAGGGGAGCGGGTTGAAATTACCCATAAAGCCTCCAGTCGAATGACGTTTGCAAAAGGTGCAGCACGGGCTTGTGATTGGTTAAAGCATCAAGACAAAGGTCTGTTTGATATGCAAGATGTTTTAAATTTACGATAAATTCCTGCTCCAGAGTACCCTCTCTTGAGCAAGCTCAATTCACCTTGTCCCGCCCCCCCTATGTTTGCTGAATATATAGGGGGGGTAAGATTTTACCGTTTATTCTTTTTATGCCGTGCGCGTCGCACTTTTTTATTGGCTTCTTTAGCAGCCAATTTTGCCTTTTTTTGTTCTCGTAGTATTTCAACCTGTTTTAATTCTTGTTCAATAATGTCAGGCGTTTCTAGGGTTAAGTTGCCTAGTATGGTGTCGCGGTACTCGACAATAAAAATACGGGAGATTTTATCTAAATCGACCATGCCTCCTGAGCGTAAACACCCACGTTGTCGCCCAATTTCTTCTAAAAATTCAATGTCCGTATTGGGTAATTCATCCAGATTAAAGCGTTCTTTCAGCGCTTGAGGGTAGTTTTTCATTAAATATTCTGCTGCATAAGAGGCAATATCGGGCAGTTCAAACGCCGTCTCTTTAATTCCTCCCGTAATCGCCAAACGGTAACCGCTGTTCTCATTTTCGATGTTTGGCCACAACATACCTGGGGTGTCAATTAAGGTAATACCCTCTTCGAGTTTGATGCGTTGTTGATTTTTGGTCACCGCAGGTTCATTGCCCGTTTTGGCAATGGTGCGACCCGTTATGTTATTAATGAGTGTCGATTTCCCGACATTAGGGATGCCAATGATGAGGGCGTGAATGGTTTTAATGGTTTGGTTTTTTTCAGGTACCAGCTTTTTAATCATCGAAATAATCTGTTCACGTTTGTCCGATTGATGGGCATTAAAGGCTAAGGTTTTCACCTGTTTTTCTTGCTCTAAATAGGTCTGCCAAAGTTCGGTTCTTTCAGGGTCGGCCAAGTCGGTTTTATTGAGGACTTTAATGGTGGGTTTATCGCCACGAATTTCCTCAATCATTGGGTTTTGGCTGCTAAACGGGATGCGTGCGTCCAGAACCTCAATAAAAACATCAATTTGATTGAATATTTCTCTGACTTCTTTTTGGGCTTTATGCATGTGCCCTGGATACCACTGAATTGCCATTGTGTGCCTTTGCTTTTAATTAAGTAATGTAAACGAATTATAGCGTTTAACCTAAATGAGTATCTATAAAATTGATTGTTCAGCTCTTTTTCAAAAAATGTACTTTGTAGTGGCGCGTTCTTTGCTTAGGGAGGGGGCTTATACGCTTGAAATTAGACTTAAAGTCAATATTGATGCAATATATGTTGTTGTACGTATTTTATTGACTCTGATAGGGTGTTAAGGTAGTAGAGTTAGGCTCTGTAATACTCTCTTAACACTCTTTGTGAAAATGGAAAAAGGTTTTAGAAACATGTCAAACAGTTCCCATATATTAATAGTGGATGATGTCTCAGACAATATTCAAGTGGCGATGAGTATTTTAAAAGAAAAAAATTATCAATTTTCTTTTGCCTTAAATGGTGAGCAAGCCCTTAAGCTGGTTGAAAAAAATGACTTTGATTTGATTTTGCTGGATATCATGATGCCAGGACTGAGTGGCTATGAAGTCTGCCAACAGCTTAAAAAACAATTGAATACCAAAGATATTCCCGTGATTTTTTTAACCGCAAAAATAGATGTTGACTCGACTAGAGAAGGGTTTGCTGTTGGTGCCGTAGATTACATTACTAAACCCTTCCACCCTGAAGAGTTGATTGCTCGGGTGAAAACACATCTAGAGTTGTATGCTGCAAAACGAGTATTAAAGCGTCATAATTTGAATTTAAAAAATAGTCTGTTATATCGAGAAAAACGGTTTATGGCGGAGCTGGAAGACTCTCAAAAAGAGATGATACAGGTCTTAATCGAGTTGATGGAGGCGAATTCGGATGAAACGGGTCGCCATATTCGTCGCGTGGCCGAATACTCTCGATTGCTAGGGCACTATCACCCTAGTATTACCGAAGAAGATGCTCAAATTATTTTTTATGCGGCGCCGATGCATGATATTGGCAAAATTGCGCTACCACATGAGATTTTACACAAGCCTGGTCGATTGACGGAAGAAGAGTTTAATATCATGAAGACGCATACCACGCTGGCGCATGAGATACTTAAAATGTCGAATCGAAAGTATGTTAAAGCCGCTGAAATTATTGCGATGCAGCATCATGAAAAGTGGAATGGAACTGGTTATCCTCTGGGTTTAGCAAGAGAAAACATTCATCTTTATGCCCGAATTGTCGCCCTAGCCGATGTCTTTGATGCCTTAACGCATAAGCGTGTTTATAAAGAAGCTTGGTCTACAGAAGAAGCGGTTGAATACATAATTCAGCATAAAAACACTCAGTTTGACCCTGTCTTAGTGGATATTTTTGAAGAGCATGTTGATGAATTTATTGCCATCTCTCGCTTTTAAACCTACTCTTTTTTTTCTTCTTTGTCTGTTCTCGTTACAGGCACATGCCTTAACGCTTACTTTAGAAGAGCGGGCGTGGATTGAACAAAATCCCACCATTACGTTAGGATCCGATTACGCTTGGGCGCCTTATGATTTTGTGGATTCACAAAATCAACACGCAGGAATCTCTGCGGACATTATTGAAATCATTCGTCAAAAAACCGGTCTAGACATCCAAATTAAAAGCGGTGTTTGGGCGGATATAATGACTGATATGCAGTCGGGGCGTTTAGATGGCCTTGTTTGTGCCGTGCAAACCCCTGAACGATTAGAGTACCTTAACTTTTCCTCCCCCTATACTTCAATACCTTTAGCCATCGTGACTCGCATAAACCAATCGAACATTCAGTCAGTAGATGATTTAAAAGGGCGAAAGGTAGGAGTCAATAAAGGGTCTTATTTGCATGAATGGCTGAAAACCAATTATCCTGATATTGTTCTCGTTTTAACCCATTCAAATGAACAAGCGTTAGATTTTGTGTCATTTGGTCAAGTGGATGCTTATTTTGGTAATGTGGCCGTCGCCACCTATGTGATTCGACAAAAGTATTTAACCAATCTCAAAATTGTGGCAAAGGTGAATGGCCTTGAAACAAAAACCTCTATTGCGATTGATAAAAACCAGCCTATTTTGATGTCGATTATGCAAAAATCATTGGCGGATATTAAGCCTGAAGTCACTCGTGCTATTAATGAAAAATGGCTTTTTCAATCCCAACAAGAGGCTTCTCAAAGGGTGGTATTAACCCCTCAAGAGCAACAGTGGATGAAATCATTTGGCGCGGTGAATGTGGCGTCGGAACTGGATTGGCCGCCTTTTGATTTTATTGACGACTCTAAAGCCCCCGTAGGGCTCTCCTTAGATTATTTGACGCTTATTGCTCAAAAAACGGGGTTGAAATTGAATGTTACAGCGGATTCTTGGCCAAAAAATTTAAGTGATTTAGAGTATAAAAAAGCTGATTTATTACCAGCGGCGGTCAAAAATAAAGACCGAGAACGTTATGCAATTTTTTCAGATCCCTATTTTAAAGCCAAAGATTATTTTTTTATTCGAGATGATTTGCATGTTGAGAATCTAAGTGATTTGGATGGAAAAACGGTTGCATTACCGAAAGAGTATGCCAGTATTCCAGTAATACAACGAGATTATCCGAATATTTTAATTCTTGAAACCAGTTCGGTTCAAGCCTCTATTGAGGCGGTGCTTCAAAATAAAGCACAATTGTTATATGGTTTGTATCCCTCGATTTCCTATAAGCTTAGAGAAACAGGTTTGAATAATATTCTGCCGTTTAAGGCAACGCAAGGCAATCAAAATTTAAACTTTATGGTAAGAAAGGATATTCCTGAGCTGGTCTCTATCCTTAATAAAGGTTTGGCGAGCATTACAGGTGCAGAAAAACAGGCTTTGGAGTCTAAATGGTTGATTCAATCCCAGCAAGATGCTTCTCAAGGGGTGGTATTAACCCCTCAAGAGCAACAGTGGATGAACTCATTTGGCGCGGTGAATGTAGCATCGGAACTGGATTGGCCGCCTTTTAATTTTATTGATGACGCTAAAGCTCCCGTAGGACTCTCCTTAGATTATTTGATGCTTATTGCCCAAAAAACGGGGTTGAAATTGAATGTTACAGCAGATTCTTGGCCAAAAAATTTAAGTGATTTAGAGTATAAAAGGGCTGATTTATTACCAGCGGCGGTCAAAAATAAAAACAGAGAACGTTATGCAACTTTTTCAGACCCCTACTTTAAAGCTAAAAATTATTTTTTTATTCGAGATGATTTGGATGTTGAGGACTTAAGTGATTTGGATGGAAAGACTGTTGCGTTGCCAAAAGGATTTTCCAGTATTCGATTAATACAACAAAATTATCCGAATATTTTAATTCTTGAAACCACTTCGGTTCAAGCCTCTATTGAGGCGGTGCTTCAAAATAAAGCACAGTTGTTGTATGGCGTGTATCCCACGATCTCTTATTTGCTTAGAAAAACCGGAGTGAATACCATTATGCCGTTTAAGGCAACACAACAAGCTGATCAAAATATAAACTTTATGGTGCGAAAAGATGCGCCAGAACTGGTTTCTATTCTTAATAAAGGCTTAGCGGCCATTACAAGTGCAGAAAAACAGTTTATTGAATCTAAATGGTTGGTTCCTGTGTTGGGAGGGGCTGAACCGATGAAAACATTCTCATTAAGTGAGAAAGAACAACTCTTTTTACAACAAAATTCAACGTTCCGTTTTACAGGTGATCCTGATTGGTTGCCTTTTGAAGCATTTACACAGGCGGGGGAATATAAGGGAATTGTCTCGGATTTTTTAAAAGAGATAGAGAAAAAACTGCCCCTTAGTTTTGAATCCGTCCCAGTCTCTTCTTGGCAAGATACGCTGGATTTAGCAGATCAAAAAAAGGTTGATGTCATTTCGGGGGATGTGGATGATGCCCATTTAGCACAAAATTATAAGCCTATTGAGCCTTATATTATCACTCCGATTGTGATAGTGATGAATGAGGAAGCGGGTTTTGTAAACGCATTCTCGGAGCTTCAAGACAAATCAATTGCTATTGTAAAAGGGTATGGCTATACCCATACACTATTAAGGCAGTTTTCAGAACATCAATTTAGAGAGTATGACACCTCTCTTGATGTCTTGAATAGTATTGCTTCGGGTCACAGTGATGCCGCGGTGCTCTCACTGCCCGTTGCTAGTTACTTGATTAAAAAACATGGGTTTTATCATCTTAAAATTGCAGGAAAAACTGATTTAGAGATGAGTCTTACGCTGTTTGTTTTGAAGGATAAGCCAATCTTACACCAATTACTGAATCGAGTGATGAAAGAGGTAAGTGAAGAGAGGGGGGGAGAAATTTTAAACGCTTGGATTAAATTAAATTTTGCATCTAAGGCAGATTATTGGCTCATTTTTCAAATTGTGTTGATTTCGTTGTTGTTCATAAGCATTATCGTTTATTGGAACTTAAAATTGTCCAAAGAAATTAAACAACGAAAAGCGATAGAGCAACAGCTTGAAACCGAGAAAGATAAGTTTAAACATCTATTTGAAAAAGCAACGGATGGGCATCTTATTTATCAACGAAACTATTTTGTAGCCTGTAATCAAGCGGCATTAACTCTGCTCGGTTTAAGGGATAAAAAAGAGTTGCTTGAACAAGATATCATTCAATTTTCTCCCGAATATCAACCCGATGGCGAGCTTTCTATAAACAAACGTAAACGGTTGACTCAAAACTGTTTTAATCAAGGAATGCAACGGTTTGACTGGTTATTAAAGTCCTCAGATGGGCAAACTTTTTGGGTTGATGTGGTCTATACCTCGATTCCTTATTTGGGTAAACCTGCTATTTATGTTTCGTGGCGAGATAAAACGGAGCAAAAGGCACTTGAGGAGAGTTTAAAGCAAAATGAAGCACAAATTAAATTATTGATTGATAGCATTCCGTTGATTGTGATCGTGACAGATTTTGAAGGGGGCATTTTAAATGCCAATCGTAAAGCGATTGATGATTATCAAGTCGTACCAGAGCAAATTTCAACCTTAAATATTGCCAATTTCTATCAACACAGCAGTGACCGAGATGAGATTAAAAGACGATTGCAGTCAGATGGTCGAGTTGATCAAAAAGTGGTGACAATGAAGGACTTTAAAGGGCGTGCGCGGGAGATGATGTTGTCGGTGATTCCGATTAAGTATCATAATCAATCGGCTCTGTTAACCATTGCGGTTGACTTGACTGAACGTATATTGGCTGAAAAACAACTGAAAGAAGCGATGGCAAAAGCCGAAGCGGCAAATCGCTCAAAAACAGAGTTTTTAGCCAATATGAGCCATGAAATTCGTACCCCTATGAATGCTATTTTGGGCTTTACTGAGCTGTTAAATGAGCAAGTTCAAGAGCCTCGTTTAAAGTCGTTTATTAGTACCATTCAGTCGGCAGGTAATACGTTGCTCATGCTGATAAATGATATCTTAGATTTGTCTAAAATTGAAGCAGGTAAAATGTCATTGAATAAAGTGGCAACCAATCCTCATGATTTATTTCAGGAGGTTGGGGATATTTTCACTATGAATATTCAGAAAAAAGGCTTGGATTTTTATATTGAAATTGATCCAGAGATTCCTAAAACCGTTTTGCTAGACCCCGTTCGATTAAGGCAGGTGTTGTTTAACTTACTGGGTAATGCGGTTAAATTTACAGAGACGGGCTTTATTAAACTATCGGTTAAATCACTGAGCGTATTTGATCACCTGAGTAAAATGAACTTATTGATTAAAGTAGAGGATACTGGGATGGGAATTCCTTTAGATCAACAGGATCGTATTTTTAATGTATTTGAACAACAGTCAGGTCAAGATTCGGGCAAATTTGGCGGTACAGGATTGGGGCTTTCGATAACAAAACGTTTAGTGAAGATGATGCAAGGAACGATGAGCTTGGAAAGTACACCAGGTCAAGGGTCTACTTTCAGTGTCTTACTTGAAAAAATTGATGTGGCTTCCATTGATTCTCAACCATCATTTATGACGGATTCGTTGGACTTTAACCCGAAAGCAATTGAGTTTAAAAAAGCCACGATTTTAGTGGTCGATGATATTTTGGATAATAGGGAGTTAATTTGTCAAAATTTTGTTGGAATAGGACTTGAGGTCATTCAGGCCGAAAATGGACAGGAAGCGATTGATCTCTATAAAAAACATGAGATTGATTTCATTTTAATGGACATTCGGATGCCCGTTTTAAACGGGTATGAGGCGGCTAAAGTAATTAAATCCCTTAACCCTAAAATACCTATTGTTGCTTTAACCGCATCGGTGATGCAGGATGAATTTGAAAAAATAAGAAGGGAATATTTTGATGATTACTTACGTAAACCCGTGTTGCGTAATGACCTGATTAAAACCCTCGCACAGTTTTTAACGTATCGTGATAAGGGGGAGGAAGAATTAAAGCAAGCCGAAACACGTTCATTGGAACTCGATGAGACTCAGTTTTCAGAAACGTTGCGTCAAGCGTTGCATGATGAGGTATCAGAGTTATATCAAGAGGCGGTAAACAGCAACAGCATTGATGATATAAAAACCTTTGCTAAAAAAATTGCGGGCATTGCCAGCACGCATGAGAGTGAGTCTCTAGATTATTTTGCCTCACAACTGTTAGAGCGGGTTGATAGCTTTGATATTGCAGGAATGCAGTTTTTACTAAAAAAATATGAAGAGGTAGCTAAGGGGGTAAATTGAGTCATTACTTTTTAAAAAGCCTGATTAAAAAGCGTCCAAAAATAAACAGACCCAAGGCCATCCAAATATAGACAAAGGGCAAGATAAAATTGTAAAAGGAAGTTAAAGGGCCTTCCATATGTTGCAGCCCTTCAACCGTTAACATACCATCTTCAGCATTTGAGAGCACCATTAATACAATCAGTAATAAAATGGCACCAAATGCTGCGCTTGAGTAAGTGAAAATACGAGACCAAATGTCCATTTTATTGCCTTTAAGTTAGTTAAAATTCACGAAACCCCATCTCGGTAATCACCCCATTTAAGGGAATATCCCAAGGATTGACAGGGAGTTGTGCCACTTGCTGGCCGTTGTGTGCCCAGCCAATGAGTAGGGGGGGGCATATTTTAGAGGATTGCTGTTTAAATTGAAAGGTGCGATCGTAATAACCACCGCCCATTCCCATACGGTTTCCCTTTGAATCAAAGCCGACCAAAGGGGTTAGAACGAGGTCGAGCTTCTCACCAGAGAGTAGGTCGCTTTCTTTTAAAGAGGGTTCTAATATACCAAACTGATTGGCTTTCATTGGGGTATCGGGCGTGTATTCCGCAAACATCATCACGCCATCATCATCTGGAGTGCTTTTTAATACGGGTAAAAAGAGTGTGTGTGGCATGGACTGCCATAGCATTTCAATTGCTTGAGCGGTGGGCATTTCACCGTCTTGTGCCAGAAAAAAAGCGATATTGAGTGTTTTTTGTGAAGTCATTTTTTGAATAGAGTGTAAAAAATTGTGTAGGTGGTGTCGTGCTAATTGGGCGTGGCGCATTTGTTCTGCTTCACTAAGCGATTGACGTTGTAAGCGCAGTTGTTTTCGTAGCAAATCAGAGTTTAGATAATCCGTCATAACAGAGGCTTAATACTTTTAGCGTTGAGTAAGTTGTGTTGATGTTGTTTTTTCTTTAGAAGGGGGGGGGGAGAAAAAAGACTCGTTGTCACTGAACAAAAATCCGAGAACCGAGCAGTTCAAGGTGGCAGTCTCCTCAAGAAATTTAGGCTTCTCGGGTTCGTCAAAAACGAACGAGATGCACACCATTTCAAGCATCTGACCCCAATATAATAATTATCGGAAAGGGGTTTATGCCCAGCAACAACGAGCCGTGTTTGTATTATACCAAAAATTTAGAACAATATTCACTTGGACTGAGCGACTTGTTGAATAACCGTTTC
>UOFB01000110.1_pt1 | contig 10848 bp, 10 predicted proteins | sample 1988871 | NCBI WGS metagenome assembly UOFB01 (sample SAMEA4712195, study PRJEB27164) | hydrothermal vent metagenome | biome: marine basaltic hydrothermal vent biome; feature: marine hydrothermal vent; material: mineral | place: Pacific Ocean | collected 2011-06-14/2011-07-23 | depth 1719 m | reverse complement strand
GGTTGTTCGAGGCTGCGATCGTATTGTTCCCGTGGATGTTTATGTGCCAGGGTGTCCTCCAACGGCTGAAGCATTGCTGTATGGCATTATTCAATTACAAAATAAAATTAAACGTACCAATACCATTGCGCGTTAACCTTAGAGCGATAGAGTAGTTTTATTATGAAGCAGTCTGTACTAGATTTACAAAACAAAATTACTGAGGTGCTTGGCACGGATGTACTGACCTCTGAGATTCATTTTGATGAACTTACCATAGAGTTGCCTTCATCAGTCGCATTGTCAGCTTTTCAGACATTAAAAGAGTCGTTAGGCTTTGAGCAGTTGATTGACCTTTGTGGTGTCGATTATTTAGATTATGGTCTAGCAAACTGGGAAACCATGAAGGCTGTGAATACGGGGTTTAGTCGTGGTGTGTTTGACTTTGAGCAAGATGAGTTGAATGATGTATTGGATATGGAGAGACGTTTTGCTGTGGTTTACCATCTTCTATCTGTTCAGCATAACCTTCGGATTCGAGTGAAGGTTTATCCAGAATCAACCGCGATGCCAATGGTCGATAGTGTGATTGATGTTTGGAATTGTGCAAATTGGTTTGAGCGTGAAGCATTTGATCTGTTTGGTATCTTGTTTAAAGGCCACCCTGATCTTCGTCGAATTTTGACTGATTATGGTTTTATTGGTCACCCTCTGAGAAAAGATTTTCCATTAACTGGGCATGTCGAAATGCGCTACGACGTTGAAAAAGGTCGAGTGGTATATGAACCTGTCACGATTGAAAATAGAGTCAATGTTCCAAGAGTGATTCGTAAACAGTCACCTGAAAACGTGTAATTAGGAATAAGAGATGCCTGAAATTCGTAACTATACCCTTAATTTTGGTCCACAACATCCTTCTGCGCATGGTGTATTGCGTTTGGTTTTGGAGTTGGACGGAGAGACCATTGTTCGTTCTGACCCTCATATCGGCTTATTGCACCGTGGTACAGAAAAACTGATTGAGTATAAGCCGTATAATCAGTCCATTGGTTATATGGATCGCCTAGATTATGTGTCAATGATGAGTAATGAACATGCGTACGTGATGGGCATTGAAAAAATGCTGGGTATTGACGTGCCGGAGCGAGCGCAGTATATACGAGTCATGTTTGATGAGATTACCCGTATATTAAATCATTTGATGTGGTTAGGAGCACACGCACTGGATATTGGTGCGATGACCGTTTTCTTGTATGCTTTTAGAGAGCGTGAAGATCTTATGGATTGTTATGAAGCGGTTTCTGGTGCGCGTATGCATGCAACCTACTACCGCCCTGGAGGAGTGTATCGTGATTTGCCCGATACCATGGCAAAGAATTTAGAGTCTAAATGGCACTCGGGTGAAAAACTGAATAAATTAAACAAAGATCGAGAAGGTTCTTTGCTTGATTTTATTGAAGCGTTTACTGAGCGATTTCCAAATTATGTTGACGAATATGAGACGTTATTAACGGACAATCGTATTTGGAAGCAACGTACCGTTGATATTGGGATAGTTTCTCCCGAAAGAGCATTGCAGCTTGGCTTTACTGGGCCTATGCTACGTGGTTCTGGGGTTGAGTGGGATTTACGACGCAAGCAACCTTATGAAGTGTATGACAAGCTTGAGTTTGATATTCCTGTAGGTAAAACAGGCGATTGTTATGATCGATACCTTGTTCGTATTGCGGAAATGCGAGAGTCTAATAAAATTATTAAACAGTGTGTTGATTGGCTAAAGGTTAACCCTGGTGCTGTGATGTCAGATGACCACAAAGTAGCCCCCCCTCATCGTGAGGATATGAAATCAAATATGGAAGCTTTGATTCATCATTTTAAATTGTTTTCTGAAGGGTATTCTGTACCAGCAGGAGAGGCCTATACGGCCGTTGAACATCCTAAGGGTGAATTTGGTATCTACATGGTATCAGATGGTGCAAATAAACCTTATCGTTTGAAAGTTCGAGCGCCGGGCTTTGCACATTTAGCCTCGTTAGATGAGATGGTTCAAGGGCATATGATTGCAGATGTCGTGGCAATCCTTGGTACGCAAGATATTGTTTTTGGAGAGGTAGATCGATGAGTTCGACAGTAAGCAATGCAGCAAACTTTATTCAAGGTGACGTGAAAGCGCGGATTGACCGTTGGATCGCTAATTACCCTGAAGATCAAAAGCAGTCTGCAACCATGGCCGCTTTACGTATCGTTCAAGAAGTTAATGGTGGACATTTAACCACAGACTTAATGAATCAAATTGCTGATTATTTAGAAATACCGCCTATTTCTGTTTATGAAGTGGCTACTTTTTATTCTAATTATGAACATCAGCCCGTAGGCAAGTTCAATCTTTGTGTGTGTACCAGTATTTCATGTATGTTGCGTGGTAGCGAAGAGATTCTTGAATATTTAGAGAAAAAGTTGGATGTTAAGCCAGGTGGAATCACACCAGATGGACGCTTTTCGATTAAGAAAGTTGAGTGTTTAGGGGCTTGTGGCGGCGCACCGATGATGCAGGTTGGTAAGGTGTATTATGAAGACCTGACGGAAACCTCTCTTGATAAAATTCTAGACGGTATGGAGTAATACATGGCTGTACAAAATGAAAATTGTTTCCGTCTAAACCACCTAGATAATTCATGGGATATTGATGTTTATATCGCGAATGGTGGTTATGAAGTTTGGAAAAAAGTACTAGCGGGCGAGTTAGAGCCAGCAGAGATTATTGAGGAAGTAAAAGCTTCGAATATTCGTGGTCGTGGTGGAGCTGGATTTCCTACTGGGTTAAAGTGGAGCTTTATGAACCGCTTTGCACCGGGTCAAAAATACATCGTGTGTAACTCCGATGAAGGAGAGCCAGGAACGTTTAAAGATCGAGACATATTGCGTTATAACCCCCATGCTTTAGTTGAAGGGATGATGATTGCAGGTTATGTGATTGGTGCTTCAACAGGTTATAACTATATTCGTGGTGAGTTTTGGGAGCCTTATAAGCGCTTTACTAATGCGGTTGATCAAGCACGGAAAGCGGGGCTTTTAGGGAAGAATGTTTTAGATTCGGGTTACGATTTTGACCTATACGCTCATCTAGGAGCAGGGGCTTACATCTGTGGTGAAGAGACCGCCTTAATTGAGTCGATTGAAGGTAAGAAAGGGCAACCTCGTTTTAAACCGCCTTTTCCTGCAAGTTATGGTCTTTATGGTCGACCGACTACGATTAATAATACTGAAACATTAGCATCCATTCCAATGATTTTAGCCAAAGGTGGCGAGTGGTTTGATGAGCTGGGGGTTCCTAACGCAGGGGGAACTAAGTGTTATTCGCTGTCTGGTCATGTTAATAACCCAGGAAACGTTGAAGTTAGAATGGGAACGCCATTCAAAGAAGTTTTGGAATTAGCGGGTGGGATTTGGAAAGGACGTCAACTTAAAGCTGTTATTCCGGGTGGCGCATCAACGGCCATTCTTCCTGCTGAAGATGCGATGGCGATGAACATGGATTATGACTCCATTGCAAAAGCAGGTTCGTTTCTTGGGGCAGGCTCGATTATTATCATGGATGACCAAACGGATATTGTAAAAGTGATTGAAAATTTAAGTCACTTCTATTGGGACGAGTCTTGTGGGCAGTGTTCGCCTTGTCGTGAGGGAACGGGCTGGTTGTACCGAGTCGTAAAACGCATTCGTGCGGGTCAAGGTCGTCCTGAAGATATTGAAGCACTTAAAGATGTATCAGGAAAAATCATGGGGAACGTTATCTGTGGTTTAGGTGATGCAGCTACCATTGCATTGACCAGCGCCTTAAAACATTATGAGCATGAATTTGTGCACTACATTGAACATGGTTGCAGTATTTACGATCGTAGTTAATGAACAATAACGTTCAGTAATGTGTAGTGTGAAATATTTAAGCCAATCAGAAAACTTAGGTTAAAGAATTATGGTAAAAGTTGAGATAAACGGACAAGTTATTGAAGCGCATGAGGGCGACATGTTAATTGATGTCGCAGATGATGCTCAAATTTTGATTCCCCGTTTTTGTTACCACAAAAAACTATCTATTGCAGCAAATTGCCGTATGTGCCTTGTTGAAGTGGAAGGTGCTTGGAAGGCATTACCCGCTTGTGCAACACCCGTTACCGATGGCATGAAAGTCCATACAAAATCTGCGAAAGCAATTGCGGCACAAAAATCAGTGATGGAATTTTTACTGATTAACCACCCATTGGATTGCCCTATTTGTGATCAAGGTGGTGAGTGTGAGTTACAAGATGTTGCTATGGGCTATGGTGATGATGTCTCTCGTTATTCAGAAGGAAAGCGTGTTGTCGCTGATCGAGATGCGGGAGCATTGATTAAGACCGATATGACGCGCTGTATTCACTGTACACGTTGTGTTCGTTTTGGGCAAGAAATTGCAGGAATGAAAGAGTTGGGAGCAACTGGGCGTAGTGAATGGATGTCTATTGGGACTTATATTGAGAAGTCGATTACCTCTGAAATGTCAGGTAATATGATTGATCTTTGTCCCGTAGGGGCGTTAACCTCTAAGCCGTTTCGATACACTGCACGCCCTTGGGAGCTTAAATCGCACTCCTCCATTGCTGCACATGACAGTATGGGTTCTAATATATTCATTCATACTAAAAATAACCGAGTCAAAAGAGTAGTGCCTCGTTCCAATGAGGATGTAAATGAAGTTTGGCTCTCGGATCGTGACCGTTTTGCTTATGAGGGGCTTAACTCTGAAGACCGCTTAACAGAACCGATGGTCAAAGAAAATGGTCAATGGCTCGTTGTTGACTGGGAAACAGCATTGCAAGCAACCGTAGATGGATTGCGGTCGGTATTGAGTTCCAATCAAGAGGTGGGCGTTTTAGGCTCAGCCAATTCAACCGTAGAAGAGTTGCATTTGTTGCAAAAACTAGCGCGCGGTTTAAACATCGAAAATATTGACTTTCGTCACCGACAAGCTGATTTTACGTTAGATAAAATAGGTTTCCATACTCCTTTGTTAACACAAAGCATTGAGGATGTCGAAACGGCTGATGTCATCTTTATTGTGGGTTCTTATCTTAGAAAAGAGCTTCCGATCTTGAATCATCGAGTGCGTAAAGCCGTGGTATCAAATGATGCAAAAGCCATCGTGCTTAATCCCGAAGCGCTTGAATTTAATTTTAATGTTTCGCATATTGAGCCTAAACAAGGATTGGTTGCTGAGTTAGCAGGTATTACTAAGTCTGTGCTCAAGCTTGCGACTCAAAGTGTACCTAGTTGGTTAAGTGCTGTTCAAACCACAGAAAGCCATAAAGAAGTCGCTCAATGTCTGTTTGATGCTAAAAATGCCAGTATTATGGTTGGTCAGATTAGCCAAATGCATTCGGACTTTTCTACTATTCAAGTCTTAACGGCATTGATTGCAGAACATGTTACTGCAAAATTGAATATTTTACCGATGGCAGCAAATGAAGTCGGAGCGCATCTGGTTCATTTTTTACCTAAGTCAGGTAAAAATAGTGCCGAGATGATTTCGGGTGATTTAAAGGCTTATATCAATTTAAATATTGAGCCTGAAGCCGATTTTGTCGAGTCTGAAAAAGCCGTTTTAGCGATGAAAAAAGCAAGTTTTGTGGTGAGCTTAACTGCATTTGACAGTGATACTCAGCGAGATTACGCGGATGTTTTATTGCCGATTGCGGCATTTGCCGAAACAGCAGGCACGTTTGTGAATGCAACGGGGCTTAAGCAGTCTTTTAAAATGGCGGTTGAACCACTAGGTAATGCAAAAGCGGCATGGAAGATTTTTCGAGTCCTCGGCAATATGTTTGACTTAGAAGGGTTTGACTACACGCACACAAATGAAGTGTTACGAGAAGTGCTGGATAATCAAGTAACCAAGCTTGACCTAACATCTGTTTCATGTCAATTACCTGATAATAATGATGCAGTCGTCACGCTTGTTTCTCCTTATGCAATGGATGCTTTGGTTCGCCGAGCGCCATCTTTACAAGCGACACCTGATGCAGATGCCGCCATTATGGGTCGAGGATAATATTGATGTTTGATGTAATACAAGCTTTTTTATCAACCTTCTTATTTGATTGGTTAGCGATTTTAATTACCTTAGTTATTCAAACCGTGGTGGTTGTTTTACCGATTATGCTCGTAGTGGCATGGTTAACCTATGCCGAGCGCAAGGTCATTGGATTTATGCAAGTTCGGATGGGGCCAAATCGAGTCGGCCCCTTAGGGCTTTTACAGCCAATAGCCGATGCATTGAAACTGATGACCAAAGAGGTTGTTTTTCCAGATCAAGCAAATAAATATCTATTTATTATTGCTCCAATCTTAGCATTAGCACCTGCGGTAGCCGCTTGGGCGGTTATTCCGTTTTCAGATGGGATGGTTGTAGCAGATGTAAATGCAGGGCTTTTATATATATTAGCCGTGACGTCGATTGTTGTGTACGGTACGATTGTTGCGGGTTGGGCTTCTAACTCTAAGTATGCTTTTTTAGGCGCTCTACGTGGCTCTGCACAAAAAATATCTTATGAAATTGCAATGGGCTTTGCATTGGTGACCGTATTAATGATTGCGGGCAGTATGAACTTAACAGACATTGTTAATGGACAGCAGGGTGGAATGCTAAATTGGTATCTATTGCCGTTGCTTCCGATGTTTTTTGTCTATTTCATTTCTGGTCTTGCTGAAACCAACCGTACTCCTTTTGATGTCATTGAAGGGGAGTCTGAAATTGTAGCGGGTTTCCACGTTGAGTACTCTGGAATGACGTTTGGAGTCTTCATGCTTGCAGAGTATGCCATGATGATTTTAATCTCCTTTATGACAGCGATTATGTTTCTTGGTGGCTGGCTATCTCCTTTTGAAGGCATCCCTGTACTTGAAACCATGTTTGCATGGGTTCCTCAGTTAGGTTGGCTTGCTTTTAAGGTTTCATTGCTACTGTTCATATTCTTATGGCTACGTGCTACTTTCCCTAGATACCGATATGATCAATTAATGCGTCTAGGTTGGAAGGTTCTCATTCCTTTAACCATTCTTTGGGTCTTTGTTGTAGGTGCAATGAAGTACTTTAGTTTTGGTCCTTGGTTTAATTAATTTAGAGGGTAACATGGGTAAATTTTTAAAACATCAAATCAAAACATGGGGCCTTACCGAATTATTTAAGGGGCTCGGTGTTACAGGTAAGTACTTCTTTAAAAAGAAAATAACAGTACGTTATCCAGAAGAAAAAACGCCAATCTCACCAAGGTTTCGTGGTCATCATGCACTACGACGTTATGAAAATGGTGAAGAGCGCTGTATTGCTTGTAAGTTGTGTGAAGCGGTTTGTCCTGCAAATGCCATTACCATTGAATCAGAAGAGCGTAATGATGGTTCAAGGCGAACAACACAGTATGATATAGACATGTTTAAGTGTATCTACTGTGGCTTTTGTGAAGAAGCTTGCCCTGTTGATGCTATTGTTGAGACAAGAATTTTTGAATACGCGTTTGATGAAGTAGGGTCGCACATACAGACCAAGGATAAACTTCTGGACTTTGGTCATAAACACGAAGCTCAAATCGCTGCTGATCGTGCAGTTGATGCGAAGTACCGATAACAAAAAGTGAATCAAGATGACATTTGAATTATTTATATTTTATTTATTGGCCGCCATTGCAAGTTTTTCAGGTTTGATGATGATTACTATCAAAGATCCTGTTAAGGCTGCCTTATGGTTGGTTTTAGCATTTATAGCCACGGCAGGCGTTTGGATTACCGCGCAAGCAGAGTTTTTAGGATTGGTCTTAATCCTTGTGTATGTTGGCGCGGTGATGGTGTTATTCCTTTTCGTTGTAATGATGCTAGATATTAATTTGGCTATTTTGAAAGAGGGCTTTACCAAATACCTTCCTATCGGTGGCATGGTCATTGTTTCGATTGCTGCGATAATGTATTTAGTGTTAGGGCCTGAAAACTTTGGATTAGACGTGACGGGTGAACCTGTTATGCACCCAGCAAACTACAGTAATACCAAGGCCATCGGCCTTGAGCTTTATACAGTTCATGCGTATGCCTTTATTTTAGCAGCCGTATTACTATTGTTAGGTATTGTTGCTGCGATTACACTTGCTTTACGTCACAGACCAGCGGGTCAAGTACGTTATCAAAACATTGATAAACAGGTAAAAACACAAGCTTTTGAACGCTTTAAGATGGTCAAAATGAAGTCAGAGTCTGAAGAACACATTAAGCCAAAAGAGGAGGAAGAAAAATGATTGCTCTATCGGATTATCTGATTTTTGGCGCGATACTTTTTATTATCAGTATGGCAGGTATTTTCTTGAACAGAAAAAATGTGATCGTGCTGTTGATGGCGATTGAACTATTGCTTCTAGCCGTTAATACCAATTTAGTGGCATTTTCTCACTTCCATAATGATGTAACAGGACAGATATTTGTCTTCTTCATTCTAACGGTGGCAGCAGCAGAGGCCGCCATTGGGTTAGCGATTATTGTATTGGTTTTTCGTAAACGTAAGAGCATCAATGTTGATGATCTTGGCACTCTTAAGGGGTAGTTGATTAATGTTACATACAATTTTAACTTTAATTCTTGTTTCTCCTCTAATTGGTGCCGCGATTGCTGGCTTATTGGGTAGGCAAATTGGTCGAAAAGGTGCTCAAGCCGTTACCATCCTAGGGGTAACCATTTCAATGGTGCTTTCTGCTTATGTATTTAATGCATTTGTCTTGAATACCTCAGAAGCATATAACGCCAGTTTGTATACTTGGATGGTCAGTGATGGTATTCGTTTTGAAATTGGTTTCATGATTGATGAGCTTTCCGCCACGATGATGATGCTGGTGACATTTGTATCTCTAATGGTTCATATTTATACCGTAGGTTACATGAGCCATGATGAAGATTATGCTGATGATAATCCTTATTTCCAACGATTTTTTAGTTATATTTCTTTATTTACCTTTTCAATGCTCTCATTGGTGATGGCAAATAACTTTCTACAACTGTTCTTTGGTTGGGAAGCGGTAGGGCTGGTGTCTTATCTATTAATTGGTTTCTACATGAAGCGTGAGTCAGCAATTAAAGCTAACTTTAAAGCATTTTTAGTGAACCGTGTGGGTGACTTTGGTTTCATCTTAGGAATTGCATTGGTTTTTGTCTACTTCAATACAATGGATTACAACGAATTTTTCGCACAACTTTCTGCCAATGGCGATGTAATGATTGAAATCATTCCAGGCGTAGAATGGTCAATGATTACCTTGATGTTAATTTTGTTATTTGTCGGTGCAATGGGTAAATCGGCACAAATGCCACTGCATGTCTGGTTGCCAGAGTCGATGGAAGGCCCAACCCCTATTTCAGCTTTGATTCATGCCGCCACAATGGTTACCGCGGGTGTCTTTATGATTGCTCGTTTATCACCAGCATTTGAGATGTCAGAAACCGCACTAAGCGTTATTCTAATTATTGGTGCCTCTACGGCATTTATGATGGGATTGCTTGGCCTTATACAAGATGATATTAAACGTGTTATCGCCTATTCTACCTTGTCTCAACTAGGCTTTATGATTGCGGCAATGGGAGCATCGGCTTATGCCGCAGGTATGTTCCATGTATTAACTCATGGCTTCTTTAAAGCGTTATTATTCTTAGCCGCAGGTTCGGTTATTATTGCGATGCATCATAAGCAGAATATTCGAGAGATGGGCGGGTTGGCAAAATACATGCCTATTACTTATATCTCGATGTTAATTGGTTCTTTAGCGCTGATTGGTTTCCCTGGTTTCTCAGGTTTCTTCTCAAAAGACAGTATTTTATTGTCGTTGGATGCCTCAGAGCGATTCGGTTCCAGTTTTGCCTATGTTTTATTGATGGCCGGGGTATTTATTACCGCATTCTATAGCTTCCGTATGTTCTTCTTAGTGTTTCACGGTAAAGAGAGTGAATACGTTAAAACCCATAAAATCAAAGAGTCTCCTTGGGTGGTAACACTGCCACTGGTGTTGTTAGCGATTCCATCAGCGATTATGGGTTGGCCAATGATTACGCCAATGTTGAATGGTGAGTATTTTGGTCATGCGATTCAAATACTGCCACAGAACGACGTGATGTTATCGGTGTATAACAACTACTTCCAAGGGACATTGCAATTGGTCACCAGTGCCTTTATGACACTGCCCGTTATGCTTGCCTTGTCTGGTGTATTTTTAGCTTGGTTAATGTACATCAAAGTTCCAAGTTTACCCGTTAAGCTGAAAAAAATGTGCCCTCGTGGCTTCTATGTCCTTGATAGTGCTTATGGTTTTGATCGTTTAAATGATATTGTTTTTGTCGACGGCAGTCGTAAACTGAGTCATTTTTTTACCAAAGCGATTGATATCAAGTTAATTGATACAGGCATGGTAACAAGAACCTTTACGGCAATTGAAAATATGGGGCAAGCATTGCGCTTAACTCAAACGGGTTATATGTATCATTATGCATTTACCATGATTGTTGGTTTACTGGCCATGTTGGTTTGGGCAATTTTGTAATTTAAAGAACAGATAAGGAAATGGATTTCATGCTTACAGGCTTTCCAATTTTAAGCACATTAATTTGGCTTCCAATTGTCGGTGGTTTACTCGTGCTATTTGCAGGGCGTAATAATCCTACATTAGCAAAATGGTTATCGTTATTTACGGTTGGGTTAACGTTTATTCTTTCCATTTCATTGTGGACTGGATTTGACACCACCACCGCTTCCATGCAGTTTGTTGAAAACGTACCGTGGATTCCCATGTTCAATGTCAACTACTATCT
>UOFB01000112.1_pt1 | contig 10886 bp, 13 predicted proteins | sample 1988871 | NCBI WGS metagenome assembly UOFB01 (sample SAMEA4712195, study PRJEB27164) | hydrothermal vent metagenome | biome: marine basaltic hydrothermal vent biome; feature: marine hydrothermal vent; material: mineral | place: Pacific Ocean | collected 2011-06-14/2011-07-23 | depth 1719 m | reverse complement strand
CATGGGCATATAACGGTTTTAATGAGCTGTCTGTCCAATACAATGAATACCGAAAAGAAACAGAAGCGTTTTTTGAAATGGCCATGCGAGATGAAGCGCCCTCAGTAAGATCAAGAATCAGAAACATTCTGAAACAGAATAGCAAATAAAAGAGCTAAATTTTTTCACAAAGAGGGGAATATGGAAAAAATTGATTACAAAAAAGAGTTCAGGCACCTGTACAAGGCATCAGCAAAAAAAGCAGAAATAGTAACGGTGCCAAAAATGAGTTTTCTCATGCTTGATGGCAAAGGTGATCCAAATACATCACAAGCGTTCCAGGATGCCATTGAAGTTTTATACCCCGTTTCCTACGCGTTAAAGTTCATGATTAAAAAAGGTGAAACTGGCCTTGATTATGGAGTTTTACCGCTGGAAGGATTGTGGTGGTCAGATGATATGTCATCATTCAGTGTGGAAAAAAAGTCTGAGTGGAAATGGACGCTGATGATAATGCAACCAGAAATAGTTACAACTGAAATGGTTCAAGAGGCAATAGAACAAGTGAAAACAAAGAAAAACCCAACTTCCTTACCCTTAGTTAGGTTTGAGTCATTTGAAGAAGGGGAGTCCGCACAGATAATGCACATTGGGCCATTTTCAGAAGAAGGTCCAACGATAGAAAAATTACATGCGTCCATTGAAAGCAATGGGCGAAAAAGAAAAGGTAAGCACCATGAAATTTACCTAAGTGATATTCGGCGGGCAGTTCCAGAGAAATGGAAAACAATTATCAGGCAGCCAGTGTCGTGAATATCGGTATAACAAAATGCTCCATTGGACGGTGCAAAGGTCTCTCTCTTAAACATCAAAAAACCACCGATGTGATGTTGGTGGTTTTTTGATTGTTAAAGGTGTAAGAAAGTGGCTTTTGTTTAACTCAGTTCTGCACGCAAAATATTCGCTGCTTCGACCATGTGTTTTAACGCAGGCTCTGTCTCTTTCCAACCACGGGTTTTAAGGCCGCAATCTGGGTTTACCCATAAACGTTCAACGGGGATGTTTTTAACCGCTTTACGAATCAAGTTCACCATAGAATCGGTGTCTGGAATATTGGGTGAGTGAATGTCGTACACCCCTGGGCCAATTTCATTCGGGTATTCAAAATCCACAAACGCTTGCAGTAATTTCATCTGAGATTTGGAGGTCTCAATGGTAATCACATCGGCATCCATCGCCGCAACGGCTTCAATGATGTCGTTAAACTCGGAATAACACATGTGGGTGTGAATTTGAGTGGCATCTTGTACGCCCGATGTTGTGAGTTTAAAGGCATTGACCGCCCAATCCAAATACACTTTCCAGTCCTGTTGTTTCAGTGGCAAGCCCTCACGCAGTGCGGCCTCGTCAATTTGAATCATGTGAATGCCAGCGGCTTCTAAATCCAGTACTTCGTCACGCAAGGCCAGTGCAATTTGTTGACAGGTGACGGATCTGGGTTGATCGTCTCGAACAAATGACCACTGCAACATGGTCACTGGCCCCGTTAACATGCCTTTCATAATTTTATTGGTTTGCGCTTGTGCGTATTTTGACCAAAAAACGGTCATCGCTTTTGGACGTGAAACATCGCCAAAAATAATTGGTGGTTTGACGCAACGTGATCCGTAAGACTGTACCCAACCAAACTGGGTAAAGGCATAGCCGTCCAATTGCTCGCCAAAATACTCTACCATGTCATTACGTTCTGGTTCACCGTGGACAAATACATCGATGCCAATCTCTTCTTGACGCTTGACCACATCATCAATTTCGCCCTGCATCGCTTTAATGTAGTTGGCTTCGCTTAATTCCCCTTTTTTCCAGTCTCTACGTGCTTGACGAATTTCTGCGGTTTGAGGAAACGAACCAATGGTGGTGGTTGGCAATAAGGGCAGATTAAAACGCGCTTTTTGAGGAGCAACGCGTTCGGCGTAGCAGGATGAACGCTCTAGGTTGTAGCTATCTGGTTTGGCTAATTTTGCTTGTACTGTGGCATTATGCACTCGTTTGGATTGACGACGTTTTTCAATGGTTTTTTGATTGTTTTCTAAAAGTGCATCGGCATGAGCCGCGCCACTTAATATAGCAGCGAAATCCTTTACTTCGCTCAGTTTTTGCTTGGCAAAGGAGAGGTAATCACGTAATTCACTGTCCAGCGTGATTTCGGAATCTAAATCGACTGGAACATGCAACAAAGAGCAACTTGGCGCAAGCCATAGATTCTCTTGCCATTTATCAAAGGCCGGTTGTGCAATGTGTTTAGCCTTGGCAAAATCGGTTTTCCAAATATTACGTCCATCAATCAAACCAAGTGAAAGCACTTTGTCCGCTGAAAATTGCTCAACAATCTCACTTAATTGTGCGCCACCACGCAATCCATCAATATGAAGCCCGTCAATCGGCAGTTGATTGACCAGCGCCAAGTGGTCACCCAAGGTTTCAAAATAGGTGGTTAAAAGTAATTTTAATCCACTCTTTTTCAAGACCGTGTAAGCGGGTTCAAAGGCTTGTTGCCAGTCACCAGAGAGGGTTAAGCCCAAAATAGGTTCGTCCAGTTGTACCCACTCAATACCTTGTGCTTTTAAGCGAGACAAAATGTCTTGATAAGTCGCTAATAACTCAGGAAGAAGCGTGAGTTTGTCTTGAGCATACCCCTTGTCTTGCGCAAGATAAAGGTAAGTCAATGGCCCGATTAATACAGGTTTTACGTTGGCTGAGGGACTGTCTTTTGCAATGATTTGTGCCTCGGCCACTTCATCAAAGAGACGGGTATCGGTCACACAAAATGTTTGGTTTTTGTTTAGCTCAGGCACAATGTAGTGGTAATTGGTATCAAACCATTTTTTCATGTCGCAAGCGTAATCGGCTTTGGATGCGTGGTTGTTATGACCATGACCCGCACAACAGCCATGCCCATCATCACTGGGCGCACGGCCACGAGCCATACGAAAAGCCATTTCCACATCATAGGTTTCTTGCTTAAAACGATCTGGAATCACACCCAATAACGTGCTCATATTCAGCATCTGGTCGTAATAGGCAAAATCATTCACAGGCAGCAGTTCTACGCCTGCATTTAATTGGGTTTGAAAGTTTTGATAACGAATATCACGAGCGGTATTTTCTAGCTCGTTTAAAGTGCTTTTACCTGCCCAGTAAGATTCCAGTGCAAATTTGAGTTCACGTTTATCGCCAATACGGGGGTAGCCTAAATTGTGGATTTTCATCGTGCTTCCTTAATATGTTTTTGAATGTTATTTTTGGGTGGATAGATGATAGAATGGACGCATTATGAAATCAAACGAATAAATTTCAGTTTAATATGAATTTTATTCATGCTTCCAGAGAGAGAGGGGGGGGAGAAAAATATGTTAGAACTGAAACACCTAAAAACCATTCAGGCATTGGCGCAAAAAGGTTCGGTAAATAAAGCGGCAGACGCTCTTTTTATGACCCAGTCCGCTTTATCGCATCAAATTAAACAGCTTGAAAGTACGTTTGATTTAAAATTATTTGAACGCAAAAGCAACCCGCTTGCTTTAACCTCCGCAGGCAAAACGCTGTTAAAAACCGCGCAAGAAGTACTGCCTAAATTAGCGCAAGCTGAAGCAACGTTACAAGCCTTTGCCAAAGGAGAGCAGGGGCGTTTATTTATTGGCGTAGAGTGTCATACCTGTTTTGAATGGTTGTTGCCCATGGTGCGGCTGTATCAACAAATCTGGATGGATGTCGATTTAGACATCACCAACAGTCTCAATAAAAGTGCGCTGCAAAACTTGCTGGAAAGAAAGTTAGATTTAGTCATCACCTCCGACCCTGTTGAAAATGACGAGTTGGTGTACCATTCACTGTTTGGTTTTGAATTGAGGCTGCTTGTGCCTGTTAATCATGCGCTCGCCAATAAGCAGTGGATTGAACCCAAAGATCTCACCACGGAAACCTTAATTTGTTACCCCGTATCGGAAGATAAGTTAGACGTGTTCAAACGCTTTTTAACCCCCGCAGGATTCAAGCCAAAAACCATTCGACACTCCGAAATGACCATGATGATGTTACAACTGGTCGAAAGCCAACGGGGGGTTTGCGTACTGCCCAAATGGCTCGTGGACAGTCAGCCCGAGTTTGCTCATCTTCCCACTTTAAAGCTTGGAAAAGATGGCCTATGGTCAACCCTATACGCCGCCACACATGTGGATTCTGAATCGCAACCTTACATTGCCGATTTTATTGATAAAATGGCTTCTAAGATTGAAAAAAGAGGGTAGGTAAAACAATATGTCAGGTTGTGGTTGTGAGATTGAAATAAAAGACAAGGCGCAACGTCGAGTTTTGATTGTTTTATTGGCGATTAATTTGGTCATGTTTTTGGTTGAAATAACGTTGGGCGTGATCAGTGAATCCACCGCTCTAATTGCAGACTCTTTAGATATGTTGGCGGATGCAACGGTGTATGCCATTGGGTTGTACGCTGTTGGCAAAGCGGCTCTTGTTAAAGTAAAAGCAGCCCATATAAGCGGCGTTTTACAAATATTACTGGGTACTTTAGTCTTTTTTGATATTGTACGCAGAGCGATATTAGGCAGTGAACCAGAGTCGTTTTTAATGATGGTGGTTGGTCTGGCCGCACTGGTCGCCAATGTCATTTGTTTACAACTGATTTCAAAACACCGAGAGGGTGAGGTGCACATGCGGGCAAGTTGGATCTTTTCTAAAAACGATGTGATTGCCAATGTGGGTATTATTATAGGAGGGGGATTAGTCTACCTTCTGGATTCAAGATACCCTGATTTGATTATTGGGCTCGTGATTTCAGCTATTGTCATTCGGGGTGGTTTTCATATTATTAAAGACGCAAACAAGGAAAAACAAAAGCTGTCTCAATCTGAGATTTAAAGAGGTGTAATGGGCTTCTATGCCCTGCCAAAGAGGCTGTCCGAGAACTAGAATAGTAACGAAAATCACAGAAACGTTATAAGGATATCTTATCAAAAGAGGCGAATAGCACCGCTATTTAACGACTTTGATAAGCTCAGATTATGATGTTTATGGGGTTTGCAGTCGACTTCTAGTTCTAGGACAGCCATCCTAGGGGGGGAGAAAAATTCAATCTAAAATATTTCCCCCCCCCTTTGGCTCAATAAAAATCCTCGCTGAGCTTAATTCGTTATGTTTAAAAGCACCCATTGAATATAGTGGTGCGGTATACTGTACTTTATATTGTAGTAAATAAGGTACAAACTCTATGCGTAGAATGATTATTGAACAAGATATTAGACCAATGTCAGAGTTTCGCTCTGGTGTGGCATCTTTTATAAAGCAGGTTCATGAGACAAGGAGGCCGTTAGTCATTACCCAACATGGAAAAGGTGTTGGGGTTTTGTTGGATGTGAGGGAATTTGAGGCAATGCAAGAGAAAATTGAGTTACTGGAAGATATTCAAACCTCAATTTCTCAATTAGAAGCAGGAAATGGTCTTAGTCATAAGGATGCAAGACAGGAAGTATTGCAGAGACTTGGGCTGTGAAAATAACTTGGTCTCCATTAGCGGTTGACCGTGTGGCGGAAATTGCAAAATATATTGCTCAGGATAGTCCAAATTCAGCTCAAAAATGGGTTGAACTGATATTCAAGATCGTTGAAAGATTAGAGCAGTTTCCTAAGAGTGGGCGTATTGTTCCTGAAATAATGCAAGATGATTTTCGTGAAATAATTTATGGAAATTATCGTATTATTTATAGATTGAAAAGTGAGAGAGTTTCAATTCTTACCGTCAGACATGGTAGGCAATTATTACCCATCGATGAAATAAAAACATAACGAAAACAATCAAATCCACTTGACCGTAAAAGCATCATATTTTTGCGACGTTAAATAATGATAACGTTAGTAAATAATTATGGTTTATAGGGTGGGCAAGATGAATTGAGTTGGCTCAAGAGCACACTCAATTAGAAAGAGATATTAGGTTATAATTTCTCTTAATTACATTATTACAAGTATGGTATGCGACTTAATTGATATACCGTGCTTTTAGGTAAAATAGGAAGTATATATATGCCTGAAATTAGTCGGTTTCTTGGAATTGTAATTTACATGTATTTTAATGAGCATAATCCTCCGCATTTTCATGCGGAATACAACGAGTACAAAGCATCAATATCCATTAAAACATTAGGTTTAATGGAAGGGAAACTACCATCAAAAGTAATGAGTTTAGTTGTTGAATGGGCACAAGAACACCAAAATGAACTGTTTGAAAATTGGGAAGAAATTAAGAAAACAGGGAAATACCATAAAATTCAACCATTAGTATAATGAGGTGAAAAAGTCATGCTAAGTATAAATTCAGCAAAATATGCAGGTAAATATAATCTTCAACTTACCTTCAATAATGGTAGAGAAGGGATAGTAAATCTTGAAGAAACAGTGCATAAGGATAAAAGAAAAATTTTTCTTAAACTAAAAGATATTTCAAATTTTAAGAATTTCAAAGTCGATCACAGCACCGTTGTTTGGTTCAATGAATTAGATTTGGCTCCAGAATATTTATTCTATTTGGCTTTTAAGGAAGACAAGAGTTTTCAAGATCAGTTTAAAAAATGGGGTTATATCGCCTAACAAAAATTAGAGGGGGGGGGGGGAGAAATTTTAGTTCAAAAAAATTCTACTCCAGAGTACCCTCTCTTGAGTACACTCAATTCACCTTGCCCCTCTTTTTTCTTGAATAGTGGTGGGGTTAGCCCTGTTTTTTCTCTGCAACGTCGGTACTGTTAAATGCTTCACTCATTTTAAGTCCCGTGAGGCCGTTGATGGCACGCCATAGGTAGTAAAAAACCGCCATCATCATCAGCATGGAAGGGATGGCAATCATTGGGTAGCTGAGCAGTGTGAGTTGCCCCAGTTCTTCGTTAAATTCGGCACTGCCAGCAGGGCTGACCACAATCCATGTGGCAAGAATGTAGTTCATGACAGCAGAAAAGAAAAATGTGCCACCTAACAAGTAGGTTCCCATTAATAAACGTGTTTCAAATTTTTGGGTATTACCGGATTCTTTTAGTTTCTCTTCAATTTTATCTACCTGCATAATCTTAGGGTTATACAGCAAGGTTTTAATGAGAGGGTAGCGGGTTTTGGTTGAAATAATGACGGCTAATCCAATGATGCCAGGAATGGCCGCCTCTTTAATCGCAAGCCATTGTGTATCGAGTTCGAATAGACCAATGCCCCCAGTCAGTAAAACGCTGATTAATCCCAGCAGAGCAATAAAGTTAAATTTACGGTATTTAATCAGTTCAAACAGTCCCCATGCAATGGGAAAGGCCAATGCCGTTATTAAGGCGCCAGCAGCCCCAAGGTCTTGTTCGCCACTGAGTTTCATCAAAATAACCGAAGGGATGACGATACTGACCAATAAATCAATCATTGGACGGGGCTTATGGGTAGGAATGGTGTTAGGTGATGTTTGGTTCATGTAACGGTCTTCTCGTATGGTTCATTATTCAGAGGTGTCTCACGGGCGAACAACAGGCTGTTTTTCTGAAATCCAACGTGTGATGCCATCGCGCACATTATACACTTGTGTGTAGCCAAGTTTTTCAACTAAATAACGCGCCAGCGTATCGGTTCGATTTCCCGTGCGGCAAATTAAGATAACCGGTTGATTTTTGTCTATTTGGGCGGTAAATTTGGGCAAGAAATCGGGTTTTAATCGCCCGCTCTTATCAACAAACGTCAGTAATTCACTGCCTTCTACAATGCCCGTTTTACGCCACTCTTCGGGGCGGCGAACATCATAAACAGGCACACCTTGATTCATCATCTGGAGAAATTGTTCATTGTTTAGATTGGTGTAGGGTGGTTCAAAACAGCTTGATAGTGAAAGAGTGAGCACGAATAAGCCCAATAGTTTTAGAAACATTTTTGATTGATCCAATGCCTGTTGAGGACTTGTTCAGAGCTTCCTTAAGGAGCGCGTGTTTAAATAAGTATAAAAGATGAATTATAAAGGTTTTTTAGTGCTGAACCAAAATAAAAAACCGCTTTAGAAGCTTTTCGCTAAATATTAAAAGGCACTAGATTAAGTTTGCCAATCGCTTTTTGAACATCATCAGGCCAAATCCATAAACGATAGGGTTCGGGTATTAAAAAATAGTTTTCAGGGGCAACCAATCGTCGGTCTCGCATGTCGGCACAATAGCGACTACGCCATGCGAGTTGGGATGGATAGGATAGCGTGTCGCCTGCCACCAGTTTTTTCGTTATACGGTACAGCTTTTCGCACATTCGGTATTCGTAACCCGCTAATGACCATTTTTCTTGGTGCTGGCCTAAATTAAGTGCTTTGGCATTGACGGCGGTCTCTATAAATAACGGTAGATCCAGCTCTCCTGGTATATTAGGAAAAATAATAAATGGAGCCGCCCAGCCACTTGCGACCATATCCAAATTAAAGGTGGCACGCTCACGGCGTGTCATAGTACTTCGCTCTTTACTGCTGTAAGAGGGAGCCACGTAAGCGAGTAATCTGCCATAATTATCAAAAGGAGGCTCGGCGGCGCGAATAAATAATTTACGTGCTTTTCGCCCGTTCTTTTTTGTAAGGCGTGTTTTTGCTTGGGCTTGGTAGTACGCACTGGCTTGTTTGCCTTGATTATATTGTAAGGTTCCCGCATCAACATTTTCTAATCTAGGCAAAATATAGTTTTTAAACTCGTTAGTAACGGGTGCTTTTCCCTCTCTGATCCACTTGGCAAGTTGTTTAAATTTTTTATCGACGTTGCCTGCGCCTTTGAGTGAACGCGCCGTCACTTCGGGGGTATCAATGGAAAGCATTCGAATAGGCATTCGAATATTGGGCGTGTCGCCATCTGAAATATCAATTAAATCTTTAGAGCCTAAAGAGGGTAAATTTTGTCCTGCGGTTTGCCATAAAATTTGAGTGCTTTTAATCATGCTATTCTCCAATAGATAATGGACGCTTTTTCAGATAACGCTACGTAGAGTACGTTCAATTACTATATCATGCAATGATTTTAAGATAAGGTAAAATAGCGCGTTCAGAACAAAAAAAAATGGAGATGAAAATGGCAGGTTCTTTATTCGATCAACTGAAAAAATCTGGACTGGTTGATGATAAAAAAGCGAAACAGATTAAAAAGCAAAAATACCAACAGGCAAAGCAAAAAAAAGGCAAAAAAGGGCAGCCAGTTGTGAGTGAAGCGACCAAGTTAGCCGAGCAAGCAGCACAGGAAAAACAAGCTCGTGACCGCCAATTAAATTTAGAGCGCCAGCAAGCACAAGAAAAAAAGGCCGCACAAGCCGCTGTACAGCAACGTATTGAGTCAAACCGTTTAACAAATTACAAAGGTAATATGGCCTATCAATTTGTGGATGGCAGCACCATTAAAACACTGCATGTCAGCCAAAAAATACATCAACAGTTAGTGTCAGGAGAGGTGCGTATTGCACTGTTTGAAGAAGGGTATGCGTTAGTCGAATTGGCCGTTGCAGAAAGAATAGAACAAGTGGACGCAAGTCTCTTAATTCCAATGCCAACAACTCAAGACGATACGCTTTCAGAAGAAGACAAAGATTATTACGCCCAGTTTGAAATACCAGACGATTTGGTTTGGTAGTTTATTTAACGCCTTAATGAACGGTTTTATCGGTTTTAGGGGGGGAGAAATTAAAATGTATCATGGCCTCTAAAAGAGGTGTTTTTTTAATTTTGTATTGATGGCCGATATCTTTACTGTCTTTTATGGTCTCAAATGTCGCTAACCCTAAAAATACGAGGAACCTGTCAAGTACTCTACTCTGGTAGCAACGGCGTATACTTTGCTCAGGGGTAAAATAAGTGTCCTCCTCCATTTCTTCAAGTACGGAAGGAAAGGCGTTTAAAAAGTCATCTTTATATACCGAGGTCAACACCCTTTCGTTACCACGCTGCTTTAACAGGTATAGGGTAAATAAAAAAGATTGCTGTAGAAATGGCACTTCATTGTACCCATCCCAATAGCTCCAATTAAACTCATTACAATAGGTTTTAAAAATGAGAGGGTACAGGCCTTTTAATCCTGATTTATTGGCTGTTTTTTGATATTTTTTCGTTAAATAAAAGCGCCCCTTGGTTTTACGAAGAAACCCTGCTAATTCAAGAGTAATACGTGCGACGTGTAGTGGTATAAAATCCAGTTCTTTATTTACGGAATGCAAGGAGCAGAGAAAGTCGTCAGGGCCTTGTCGTTTGCAATAATCATTCCATGCCTCTTTACAGACTTTTTGAGGTAGATGACCGCTTATTTTCGTTGCTTTTAAGCCTTTTTCATCAATCGCGGAAATAATGTTTTCCATTAACATCAAAATAGGCGCACTAGGCTCTATGTCTAATTGCTCTGAAAACTGAAAAACATCAGGCGTGTCAAAGGGAAAGTGAAGCATTTTATAAACCTGATCAGAAGACAGCCCAAGAAAGTCATCTCGTACCGTTTGGTTTTGTTGTGCAACAAGACGTTCAGCGGCCGCCTTAACGTCTTCGAAAGAATTAAATGTTTCATTAGACAATGACTCTTTTAATTCTTGATTTAACGAATGTGAGCCAGATGCACAGCAGTGTTTAAATTTTTTACCACTGCCGCAAGGACAGGGTGCATTTCGACCTGTTTTCATTTTTTAAGCTCCTGAAGTTTTAAGTGTTTGACTGAGGTTTGGGCGGTCTCTGATAGTCTGTCATAATCTTAATGGTGGATAAATAGCTTTTTTGGCAAAAGGCAATGAGTTCATTGTAATCGTTACTTGGCCAAACGCCTGTTTTTGGTGTTAATGTACCATGTCTAATTTGGTAGGACGATAAAGCCACGATATAG
>UOFB01000276.1_pt1 | contig 10904 bp, 12 predicted proteins | sample 1988871 | NCBI WGS metagenome assembly UOFB01 (sample SAMEA4712195, study PRJEB27164) | hydrothermal vent metagenome | biome: marine basaltic hydrothermal vent biome; feature: marine hydrothermal vent; material: mineral | place: Pacific Ocean | collected 2011-06-14/2011-07-23 | depth 1719 m | reverse complement strand
AACCAGGATAATCCGCTACAATCGCATCACGCGAGCGGGTTAAGCGATTAAATAAAGTCGATTTTCCAACATTTGGACGCCCTACTAAGGCGATAACGGGTTTACTCACAATTTAGAACTACCTATGCTTATTGGAGATTAAAAAAAGAAATCAAAAAAACCACCTTCCGATGAAGGAGGGTGCATTTTTTTAAAAAGCGCTAAATGAGAAGGTTCAATATCGTACTGCGTAATCACCCCTTCATCATCTAATAAAGTAAGTTGCTTACCATCCACTTTAATACGTAACATACGATTACCATCACCATATTCGTTACTGTGCTTAACACGAGCGAACTCAGTGCCTTGTACACGGTTTACCCAGTGTAAATAACCCCACGCATCCGTAACCAATAGGGCATCCTGATAAAAATTTAAATCACCAATGGAACGGCCTTTAAATGCATTTTGCGTCCATAACATCGCGCCGCTAAACAGATCAAAAGCATACAAAATATCGGCATCATCAACCACATAAATTCGATCGCTGTCCACAACAAAATCACGATAACCAGAGAGCTCTTTTTCAAAAAATGTCTTTCCGCTTAAAGGATTCAGAGCCACTAATTTGCCATGGTAACCCAATGCAATCAAACGCCCCTCTTTCATAACGAGGCTGGCTTGAATATCCACCATCCGTTCTAGATCGGTGCGCCCCTTAGGCGTTGCAATGCGTTTTTCCCATAACAACGTACCCGAGCTGGCGGAAAGCGCCTGAACCATACCGCTCTCCCAAGCAACATATAGCACATCTTCAAAATAAAGAATGGCTGGTGACCCTCTTAATGACAAGGTTGGCATCTCATGCTCAACAATCCAAACAACCTCTCCAGTCGTTGCGTTCACGGCATAGAGTTTGCCATCCACCGTGCGAGTAAAGATGGTGTGTTGAGCAATCACTGGATAACTCATCACTTCACTGGATAATTGAGTCTGCCATTTAATGCGCGCATGGTCTGTCGATAGTGACATCAACACCCCTTTTGCTGTACCAATAATTAACTGCTCACCCAGCTTAGCGGGACCCGATACAATGTCAGAGGCAAACTTAACCTCCCATTGCACTTGATCCTTCCAACGTGTTTTTGTCTCTTTGGTTAAGGCCACCAAATACCCTGTGGCCGTTGCCACATACAAACTCAAATCATCTTCGGCAAAGAATAATCCTTCCGAATCTCTATTGGGCATGGTTTCCGTCTTAACTTGCCAATTTTTGGTTAGCGTATAAAGCGTCTCAAGTGGAGCAAGCGCTTTTGGCTCTTTAACAGACGGAGTCGAAGAACACCCGCCCAACAGCGCAATGGCGCATAACCCGATTAAAGCAACACGTATTTTCATTATTTAAATAAACCTAACTTGCTAAATCATCTAATTGAATTTGTGCCAAACCAAGTAGATTTGTTTCGGTCTTCTCATTTTCAACCACTCGCGTAAAGGCAAGTCGAGCACTTTCAAGATCAGATTTTGCAATGGCCATTAAACCAGAAGCATAATCAAATACTGACTTCTCTGCCCCTTTTAAATTTGCTTTGGTCAAAAAATCCAAATGCGCTTGTGCCGCATCAAAATTCTGTACATCAATTTGAATTCTCACCAAACTAATGTAAGCCGTATTTTTTAACTGAGTGTCTTTTGCATTGTCAGTAACCCAAGAATACTGCGCTAATGCCTCTTCTGTTTCACCTTTATCCAAGCTGTATTTGGCATGCATCATCGCAGCACCCACCGCATAAGGGCTATCAGGTTGCTCTTGAATCAACCTTAGGGCTTCACGAGAGACCTCTCCAAATGTACCACGCTGCATATTGACTTGTAATGCTTCAAATAAGCTCGAAGCATTTGCCGAATCAATATACTGTGTATTGGTCCAATAACGCCAACCGGATATCGCAATCACAACCACCAATAATGCACTCAATAATTGAGTACCATTCTTTTTCCACCAGCTTTTAATGGCTTCAACTTGCTCATCTTCTGTTTCGTAACGACTCATAACTCTAACAATCCTTATTCTTAACTTAACAACTCAACTTATTCCTAAGCGGTTATAACACTTATAAAACAGGAATTAACTTCACTAAATGCGAAGTCAAATCATCCCAACTTACCATAATTTGTTCTGAGGTTTCTCTTAGTGGTTTAATCGCCACCATTTTATCACTGACTTCTTGATCTCCTAATACCAGTGCATAACGTGCGCCAGATCGGTCGGCCTTTTTAAATTGACTCTTAAAACTCCCCCCCCCACAGTTCATCTGAACGTTAATGTGCGGTAAGGCTTCTCGAACCATTTCAGAAATCACAAACCCCGGACGTTGAACATGCTCGCCCACCAACACCACATACACATCAGGTTGTGCTAAAACAGGCACCTTATTATGATCCATCAACAAGGCCGTTAAGCGCTCAATGCCCATTGCAAACCCAACAGCAGGCGTTGATTTTCCACCCATTTGTTCTACTAAACCATCGTAGCGTCCACCAGCACAAACGGTTCCTTGCGCTCCTAATTCGGTGGTCACCCACTCAAATACAGTACGATTATAGTAATCCAATCCGCGAACTAAATTTGGATTAATGACATATTCAATACCTAAATCATCTAAGTGCAACTTTAACAGCTCAAAGTGTTCCGCTGACTCCGCATCCAAATGTTCCATTAATTTAGGCGCACCCTCAACAATTTCTTTTAAAGCAGGGTTTTTGGTATCCAGAATTCTAAGCGGATTCGACTCTAATCGACGCAAACTGTCCTCATCTAATTGATCTTTATAATCCGTTAAATAAGCCACCAGTTTTTCACGATAAGCCATTCTTGCCACTTGACTGCCTAATGAATTAATTTGCAGCTCAAGATTCTCTAACCCCAGCCTTTCCCACAAACGCGCCGTTAACACAATTAACTCCGCATCCACATCTGGTGTCGCCAAGCCAAATACCTCAACGCCCACTTGATGAAACTGACGATAACGTCCTTTTTGAGGGCGCTCATAGCGAAACATTGGCCCCGTATAAAACAACTTTTGAATTTGATTATAAGCCAAGCCATTTTGCACCACGGCACGTACACAGCCTGCCGTGCCTTCAGGCCGCAGCGTCAAACTCTCATTATTACGGTCAGGAAAAGTATACATCTCCTTCTCAACAATATCGGTGACTTCACCAATCGAACGACAAAACAGCTCTGTTTTTTCCACAATCGGCAAGCGAATCGAACGATAACCATACTGTTTAAACGTACTTTCAGCCGTATGGACTAAATAATCAAAGGCATCTGCGGCCTCTCCATGAATGTCATTCATTCCTCTAATGGCTGAAATTTTTTGTACCATAATCCTTTTTACTCTTTATCATTTATTTAAACCCAGTTAAACCTAAAAGTTCTCGAAAGTTAAGTAAAACAGTAGTGCCAACAAACCAAACAAAGCGAAGACCAATAACCACTTTACAATCCCGCGTCCTAATAAAGGCTTATGAGTCGTGCAACCATATTTTTTAACCGAGTGCAGGTCACTGTAAGCATACTCGCAACCCACAAAATAATGATCAATCAACGCGGTGTCTATCTGTAAAAAATTGGTATAATTTCGAACATAGCCTCTTTCAAACGTACTTAACTGTGCTGGGTCTAGCGCACGGCTTTCAAGCTTTACTAACTGAGCAAGTGACAGGTTCAAACGACTGGCAACATGCTCTAAGCTCAGCCCCTGTGCTTCACGAGTGGTTAGTAACAACGTACCCAGTGAAACAACGTTTTTTGAAACATCCTCTGTCATCATTCTCACTCCTTCAGGTTAACCCAAATCAAATTCCACGCGGTGCAATGTTCGCTTGGTTCGATCAGCTACCTTTCCAGCTAACTGCCCACATGCCGCATCAATATCCTCACCACGCGTTTTGCGCACCGTTACATTTAGCCCGCCCTCTTCCAATATCGCCCTAAAACGATGAATCGCATTATTAGAAGAGCGTTGGTAATCCGTCTCTGGAAATGGATTAAATGGAATCAAATTGACCTTGCAAGCCAAATCACCCAGTAGAGCAACCAATTCATGCGCCTGTTCCACGCGATCATTTACTTGATCTAGCATTACATATTCAATTGTCACATGTTTTTTACTGTGGCCGCCCTCAACATAACGATATAAACTCGGAATCAATACTTCCAGCGGATATTTTTTATTCAGAGGAACCAACTCATCACGCAAATCATTATTAGGTGCATGAAGTGAAATCGCCAAACTAACATCCACTTCTGCTTTGATTTTATCAATGGCAGGCACAACACCTGCGGTACTGATCGTAACCCGACGTTTTGACAAGCCATACGCAAAGTCATCCATTAAAATACGTGCCACAGGAAAGGTGTGCGTTACATTTAACAACGGCTCCCCCATCCCCATAAACACCACATTAGAGACCCGTCTTTCCTCTTTTGGCTTACAGCCTAACGCCTTATTTGCCACCCACATTTGGGCAATGATTTCCCAGTTTTCTAAATTTCGATTAAACCCCTGCTGACCCGTCGAACAAAAACTGCACTCTAGCGCACAGCCTACTTGAGATGAAATGCACAAAGTTCCACGATTCTTCTCAGGAATAAAAACCGCTTCCACCGCATTGTGATTATCCATCTCCAACAACCACTTAATTGTACCGTCATCAGAAAACTGTTCCGCCAAAATTTTAGGAGTGCGAACCCAAGCCAGAGATTTTAACTTCTCTCGTAACGCCTTACTTAAATTGCTCATTTCATCAAACTCACTCACGCCCATTTGATGAATCCACTTCATCACCTGAGTGGCACGAAATGGTTTCTCACCAATCTCCACAAAGTAAGCCGCCATCATCTCACGATCCATACCTAACAGATCCGTTTTAACAACCGACTCATCACTGGAGGATTCTAAAGAACTCTGCATGTTATTACCATTCAAACTCATTAAGGCCGATCGCACAGTTCAGAAGGGGTAAAAAAGTACGCTATTTCACGCGCCGCACTCTCTTCAGAATCAGAGCCGTGTACCGAATTTTCTCGAACAGAAATTGCAAAATCCGCTCGAATGGTATTGGGTTCTGCTTTAGAGGGATCCGTCACCCCCATGATTTCACGGTTTTTAGCAATCGCATTTTCACCTTCCAATACCTGAACCATAATCGGAGCAGAAATCATATACGCAACCAACGGCTCATAAAACTCACGTCCTTTATGCTCCGCATAAAAGCCTTCCGCTTTTTCACGGGTTAACTGCACCATTTTAGCCGCCACAATACGCAAACCATTGTCTTCAAAACGTTGATAAATCTTGCCAATTAAATTTCTAGTCACCGCATCAGGCTTTATGATTGAGAACGTTCTTTGCATCTTTCTGCCCCTTTAAATTTTAATCGGGTCATTTTAACAACTATTCATCCCGCCTGCACAAAAACAAAAAAACCCGACACATGGCCGGGTTCTTTTAAAAATCCAGTATTTAGAAACTATACCGTAAATGACTCCCCACACCCACAACTGTCTTTTACCTTCGGGTTATTAAATGAAAAGCCTTCGTTTAATAAACTCTCTTGAACATAATCAACTTCCATGCCGTCTATTTTTTCCAAACTGGCCAAATCAACAATCACCTGAACACCAAAACTTTCAAAAACCAAATCACCTTCTTCAATCTCATCGGCGTAATCCACCACATAAGAAAACCCAGCACACCCGCTAACCTTTGTCGATACACGAAGCCCAATACCATGCCCACGCTTTTCCAACATTTTATTTACTCTATCAGATGCTGCCTGTGTTAACGTTACCGCCATAAACTTCCTACCTATAAAATAACCTTTACACAAAAGGCCTCTATGAATTAAATCGTGTTAAAAATAGACTACCTACGATTTTCTACATTTTCTTTCTTATCCACCATGCTTTGCAAAGAGATACCCTGTAAAAAAGAGCCTATCATACCACTTAAGTCAGTCCAAAGCTCATGGGATAAGCACTCACCACCACCATTACAATTACCGCGTCCAGTACACTTACGAGCATCCACAGACTCATCCACAGCATGAATAATTTCACCTACCGAAATATCTTGCGCCTCACGACTTAAGCGATAACCACCACCAGGCCCTCTTGCACTCGAAACCAAACCCGCTTTTTTTAACTTTGAAAACAACTGCTCTAAATACGAAAGAGAGATGCCTTGGCGCTTAGAAATAAGCGAAAGCGTAATCGCACCTTTTGCTTGATTTAAGGCAATATCAATCATCGCCGTCACGGCATAACGCCCTTTTGATGTTAACTTCATGGTAGTACTGGCCAGCTATTTTATATTAAGTGGCACGAATTTTATAATAACCAACTATTTAACTCAAGAATTATTATCTATTTTCACCGCAACTCAAGTATTCATCCATTATTCTCCCCTATCCATAGGAACCTCGGTACAAATAATAAGAAGCCTTTGCACGAAAGGACGTACAGATAAATGACTGAATTTACAACACCAGCCTTTAAAAAAGTTTACCGTGTTTTCGTGAGTTTTATATTAGTCTTGCTGGATTAATGAGGGAGGGGGCAGGGCCAACGCATTAAAATTAATTTCCAAATAAAACCTTCAAACGATACTCATCATTCCATGCCGTATTCAGCCGCTTTTGCTTAATACTCAACTTTGAAGGTTCTGTTTTGAGTAAGTTCATGCAAGTATGTCTCAACATACTCATTATAGCAGGGGCATTACCTGTTCGAATACGACTGTCATCCTCTTTAAACGTGACATCTAAGCACCAGTGCAAGCTATTCTCAATTCCCCAATGACTACGAACAGCATGACCAAACGCCTTTGCATCAGATTCTATTGAACTTATAAAATAGCGCGTATCGGATGTTTTTTTGCCTCCAACCGTGCTGATTCTTTGAACCATTCCAATAGTACTAAGCTGTTTCCATTTTTCAAATCGATGTAATCTCGTTGGTACTTTTAAAACTCGGTATTTACGAATATCAGATCGACCATGTGATTTTTCGGATTCTTCAAAAAAATGGGGTGTCTCTTCTTTAAGGTTTGAATTTTGTTCATCGACAAAGCAAGCTTTAACTTCTTTATGAAGAAGTCCCTGATTTCCTTTTAAACCAAAGACATAATCTCCCTCTTGTTCAATAATTTGTTTGGCTATGCTTGTCTGACAGCCCATTGCATCAATGGTTACGGTACTTCCTTTAATATCGATCAGCTTGAGTAGTGCAGGAATAGCCGTTATGGCATTTACTTTGACTGCCCTTGGCTGTTTTCCCATCAATGGCGATAGATTCAGGCCGCTTTTTTTTAATTTCTTTTACCCATTGAATAAATGCAAGCTGTAATTCTTCTGGCGGCAACCGCGTTAAAACATAACGGATGCAATCATGGGAGGGAATGCCATTTTTTAAAGATAAAAATCCTTCGAGCCACTTTTTTTTATTACGTCCAAATGCTTCAATGGCGGTATATCCCTCTGCACCACTGAGCATAGCGCAGATGGTTAACACCAGAATATCAACTAATGAATGAAGCCTTTTTCTTTCAAGCCGTGGGTCTTTGATGATTGAAAATTGGTTTTTAATGCTGTTATTCACGAGGATTCCTGATTTTAAATAAAGGAATGTCTCATAACCTGCTAATTTAGCAAGTTATTTTTAATGCGTTGACCCTGCCCTGCCCCCCCCCCTCTTCTGCCTTAATTTTAAGATTAAATAATTATCTTAAGTAATCAAAAAGTGACATGGATTGCACTCGGGTAAAGACTTGTTGTGCCATTTGTAGTGCATTTTGGCTTTTGGTTAAATCGGTTACGCCTTCAACAATGTCCATATCTTCTAACCCCATTCTTCGTACTTCTAGTGCTATTTTAAACGATTCTCCTGCATCATATTGTGCTTCAATTCGATTTTGTCTCCCCCCTATTTCGGCACGTACTTCGGATAAGTTATCTATTCCTGTCGCTAAATCGGTGACCACGCCTGCTGGCGGTTCTAGCCCTGCTTCTAGGGCATTTTTGAGTTCGACGAGTACATTTAAAACATTGGAATCGGGTGTGCCAGTAAAGGCGGTGGTGGTGGTAATGCCAAACACTTTGTCGCCATTGTCAGTGATACGAATACGGCTTGAATCACCTTGGTCATCTGCGGTCGCGCGGTTATCGGCATCAAAACCAATTTGCACAAAACGAGAACCGTAACTGGCCAGTTCGTCATAAACAGGTGTTACGCCGTCTGATTCAAATTGACCGATGGCATTGGTACTGCCTATGTAGGCGTAATAGCCTGGATTGTTTACATCTTCAACAAAGGCTTGCTCGGCAAACACGCTGCTGCCTGCAAAAATCATTTCACCTTCGGCGTTACGGTAGTTCATCATGTTTTTGGTTTGCTGAATAATTTGTTCTAGCTCGGCGGCGGCGGCTTGTCTGTCTGTGGCAGAATAGGTGCCGTTTAACATTTGAATCGAAAGCTCACGGGCGCGTTGCAGTTGCGTTACGCTGTCATTAATCGCGGTCTCTTCTAATACCAGTTGAGACTTTCCGTATTCTCCATTTTTAGCGTATTGGTCAATGGTATTCATGGTGCGATTGAGCGAGTGTATTTGCGCGGTTGCCACGGGATCGTCACTGGCGGCATTCACCCGCTTTCCTGTACTGAGTTGCAGTTGGGTTTCCAGTACATTTGCTTGATGCTTTTGAATGGAGTTAATGCCTTGACTGTGAAATTGATTGGTTGAAATTCTCATAATTTATCTCCTAACCGCATCTAAGATGGTTTGAAAAATGGTTTGAGAGGTCGCTATAATTTGTGCGGCGGCTTCATACGCTTGTTGATAACGCATTAAATTAGCGGCTTCTTCATCTAAGCTCACCCCTGAAATGGAGTCTCGTTGATCGGTGATTTGTTGAAATACGTTGGTTTGAGCGGTTAATTGAACCTCTGAACCTCGCACGTACATGCCCACATTGGTGGCCATTTTAGAGTAACCACCGAGTAGTGTTTCGGAGCCCACATCACTGCTGTCGGCCAATAATAGTTTGGCGGATTGTAGCCCGGCCAGATTGGAGATGTTAACGTTATCTCCTGCGGCAGCGGACGCTGGCACTTCATCCAAAATAGAGCCATCGGCATTGGTGTCGATGGGGCTTTGACCACGTGTGGCGACTTTTTCGGTTTCGACCATTTCTTGTGAAAAATCGGTCAATATGGCTTGATGTGGTTTGACTAAAAAGGAGTCTCTATCATCGGGTGCGGTGGTTACGCCACTTAAGTCAAATGACATGCCTTCAATATTTCCAACTGCACCTCTGGCTAAACTCACGGGATTTCCTGAGCTGTCTAATAATGGGTTTTGGGTACTAAAATCAAAAAAATCAAATTCATCGGTGGCTTGGTTGTAACGCAATTCATACGAACGAGATTCAAAGCGTCCAATCTCGGTAAAGGCATTTTGTAAATAGGTCTCTTTATCGCCAAATGTAGCGGGCTGAGAACTGAGTGCGGTCGCACCGTCATAGGGTGGCTCTGATACGCCCGCATTGGGGTTAAAGCTAACTAAAATATTGGTACCTGTTTCAACCCCTGAATTTCTGGTGTTATTGGTGGCGTTCATCGAAAGCGGAGTAAATAAATTACCCCCCGCATCGCCATTCGAATCGTAGCCTTGATAGTGCTGCCAGTTCATGGAGGCGCTTAACCCATTTAAGGTTAGGCCTAAATCATTTTTAGCTTTTTCTAATAAATTGTCTCTAAAATCGAGTGCACCACCCAGTTGCCCGCCGGTAATTTGATTCCCTATTAACTGTCGTTGTCCTCCAATGCTCATGTACACTTCGGTACGATTGTCATCTCCAAATGGACTGCGATCGGTTTCTAATCGTGTGATGGTGTTGTCACTGAGTAGCGGCAATCGACCATTGGCGGTGTGAATATCAAGCCGCCCACTATCTTGAGGGAAGGTTTTAATGTCCATGTATTGACTGAGTTCCAGTACCGCTTGATCTCGTTGGTCTAATAGTTCATTAGGGGCTTGTTGCCCAACACGGTTTGCTCGTTCAACTTGAATATTAACGGCTTGAATGGTCTCTAAACGACTGTTAATTTCATCGGCTAACCCGCCAATTTGTGAATTTAACTGGTACTGTGTGTCGTCTAAAACAGCGGTTAAATTTCCAATGTGACTTTGAAGGTTTTTTCCTTCGTCAATCAACATTTGACGACTGGTGTCGGAGGTGGGATTATTTGAAAGACTTTGTAACGCATCAAAATAACCCTGTAAAAACTCTTGAATACCTTGGTCGTTACTGGCAATAATGCCTTCAACCTGATTGGCTAACTGAACTTGGGTGTCGTAGCGTTCGACAAGCGATTGACTGCTGGCCATTTGAGATTGCAAGTAGCCTGCGTGTATTCGCTCGATGGTTTCGACACGCGAGCCCCCGCCTTGAAAGCCAAGCCCTACGGAATTGGGCGTATTGCTCACAATTTCGGCTCGCTGACGACTGTAGCCTTCGGTGGATACATTGGCGACGTTTTGGCTGGTGACATCCAGTGCTCTTTTGAAGCTGTTTGTCGCGGCGGTTCCAATCGTTAACATGTCGGCCATAATGTAAATCCTTTTTTAAGAGGGGGGGGAGAAAATACAAAAAAATGGCAGCGACTCAGATAAATAGTGCCTGACTCGTTACCATTAAGGCTTGGTAAACCTTAATGCCAATGCCTGCTTGGTTGATGGCTGGACATTGTTTTCTGTTATTTTTTCTGCCTGTTGCCCTTTTATTTTATGTTCTTCTTTATGCTCTTCTTTGGATTCTAGGGTCACTGGAATACTGGGAGAGAGCTGCTCTACTAT
>UOFB01000078.1_pt1 | contig 11201 bp, 7 predicted proteins | sample 1988871 | NCBI WGS metagenome assembly UOFB01 (sample SAMEA4712195, study PRJEB27164) | hydrothermal vent metagenome | biome: marine basaltic hydrothermal vent biome; feature: marine hydrothermal vent; material: mineral | place: Pacific Ocean | collected 2011-06-14/2011-07-23 | depth 1719 m | reverse complement strand
ACATCCAACACTTACAACTGCATGGAATGCATTCCCCAAAAACGCTGAACTTAAATAACCCTGAAAAACGCCACGCCTACCAAACATGGATGCAACAGCATCAATACACACGACAAACCCACTTGCAACAAGCTGGCATACAGCCTCTTATCTTGCAAGCAGATGCCTCTTTGAGCGCATTAACATACGCCAACGACCTTTTAAAATCACCAAACCAAACAGAACAGCACCATGCCCAATAACTTTCATGCGACCCCAACGGTACTCATAGACATTGAGCCACCTGATTTTTTAGACCCCTCCTCTCTTCCGTGGGAAGGGTTAGCATGGCTCGAAACAACGGTTTTTGTGCTGATTTTATCGCTTATCATCGCTTCGGTTATTGGCTTGCTTATCTGGCGTAGTCGCCTGTACTGTCCCGTACTTCTGTACTGGAAACTCAGCCACATTACCCCTCAAAAAAATCACCCAAAAAAGGAAACTGTCTCACGAAAACAAGTCAATTTGCTGTATCAATACTGCCTAGAAATGCAGACACTTAATGCTTCCCCCTTACTTCATTCTGAATTGTCCACTTTGATTGAGCAGATAAAACCACTCTGTTTTGCAAAAGAGGAGGTTTCACGTGAAACCTATCTCACCCTTCTGTCTCAAGCAAAACATCAGCTTAAACAGAGATTAAAACCAACCCTCTGTTCGCTGCTCAACCCAAAGCAAAAGGCACCGTAATGGATACGTGGCTGACTGCACTCTTTAAATTAGACAACGTTGTCTTTGCCAACCCTATTTGGCTCTGGGCCGTTTTTTTATGGCCTCTACTCTGGGGAATTCAAGCCATATTAAACCGTAAAGACGGCCAACAACCCGACGACCTCAATCAATTAAAAACGCAGTCTCAGCTTCATGTCAAACACCCATTCATTGATTCATTTCACCCAAATGAACTTATGAAAAAACGAACACCAGCCCATTTTTCACTCACCCAACTGGGGTTCAATTTATTACGTGGTACTCTAATCATCAGCCTCGCCATCACTCTGGCACAACCCGAAAAAGTTCAAACTTTACCACCCGATACCCCTCAAAAAACAGTACGTGATATTGTGTTTGTCATTGAAAGCTCGGCTTCTCTGTTGCTGCCTGACTACCAAATCAATGGGCAACCTGAAAGCCGAATGAACGTGATAAAAATCGTCTTGGATCAATTTATTACGGGGCTGGAGGGCAACCGTTTTGGCTTCACCATTTACGCCGATCACGCCTATACCCTCATGCCCTTAACCCATGATCAAACTGCCGCACGACTTAATCTCAACCGATTAAAGCCCTACTTGGCAGGACGGTTAGATACCGCCATGGGTGAAGCCTTGGGATTGGCCTTAAAACAAACCGAACAAAAAACAGAAAACTCTCAGCTCAATACCTCCCCCCCCTTAAAACGTATTATTGTGCTTATCAGCGATGGATTAAGCCAACCGAGCCATCTGCCCATTTTAGATGCCATTAACTACGCTCAAACCTTAAACGTACCCATCTACACCATAGGCATAGGCGCACACTCTCAGCAATCCGATAAACGCCAATACACAGGACTACTCTACCAACCACTGGAAGATCAATCTCTTAAAACCATTGCCAGCGCCACCCAGGCACACTACTTTCAAGTGGGCAGTGGCAACGATTTAAGCCAAGTATTGCAAAAAATAAATGCCGCAGAAGGCGTTCCTTTTATCATGCCACCAAACCAGACTCAACATACTGCACAATACCACCTTCCACTCACGGTGGCTGTTATCATCCTCTGCTTATATCTGTTGCTGAGCTTGATTTGGGCGTATACTCAGCCACCACGCATAAAAGAGAACCGTACATGACGTTACTCGATACGCTTCTAAACAATGACCTTCAATGGCGAAACGCCACCTGGTTATGGGCGTTACTGTTTCCGTTATTTTTAGGGCTCATCAAATATCTCATCCACACCAAACAACAACAAACCTACGCCGACTCCTACTTGTGGCCTTGGGTGTCCGCCTCAATAACCACCGAAAAACAAGCCTTTAAAAAAATTCTCCCCCCCTATCAAATCCCTCTTGCCAGCCTATTTATGGCCTTAGCATGGTGCTGCTTAATCATTGCATTGGCAGGGCCAAGAAGCCTTATCTACACCCCAAATACGGCCAGCCGTGAAGGAGTCGACATATTAGTTTCAATAGACTTATCCCACTCCATGACCGCAACCGATCGATACCCCAATCGGTTTCTATTTGCCAAAAGCCTTATTGAATCCATGACCAAACAACTTGAACCCTCAGACCGACTAGCACTGCAAGCCTTTGCGGGTCAGCCACATATTGTCAGCCCTCTCAGTGAAGATCACAGCCTGTTTCAGCACTTTATTAACCTATTAGAGCCTAACTTATTGCCACTGCAAGGCAGTTGGCTAGAGCGTGCGATTCTTGAAGGATTTAACCACCTCAATCAAACGGGTGGAAAGAGTCGCCTATTGATTCTGTTTACCAATGGCGCACCCGATTTTTGGCAAGCCCCTTTACTCCCTGAATCACTGCTCAAAAAATCATTTTTTCTCAAACAAACAAATCCCATTCAACTGCTGATTGTGGGTGTGGGTCTGCCATCGGCCTCCACACTCAATGACCCCACCGATGCCCATAAAATATGGCGTGTAAATGGTCAAGTGGTACAGAGCCGTTTAGAAGAGAGCCACCTTAAAAAGCTGGCACAACGCTATGGTGGTGACTATTTACGTGCTGACACCAGTCACTCTTTTATGCAACAACTGCTCAAAGCCATTGCACTGCCCGCAGGAGAACGCCCCCCTCAACAAGACCGTGCTATCTGGCAGGATTATGCCCCCCCTTTGATTGCAATTGGCTTTGCGTTATTGCTTATCGCCTTTTATCTTTTGGGTCTGTTCAACCGAATCCACGCCTTAAAACACCGTCGTTCATCCCACTACAGTCTTCTTTGGATGACGGGGTTGCTCGCCATCTCTCTGTACAGCGTGCCACAAACCGCCACGGCTGCATCCCTAAAAAAACATACCATCACGACTCTACAACAGGCCGATCACGCTTACAAAAATGGACAGTATGAAACCGCCTATCAACTTTATACCCAAGTGACCTCCTTTCAAGGCGCATTTGGTGCGGGCGATGCCGCTTACCAGCTTGGTCATATCGAAACCGCTCTATTTTATTTTCGGCAAGCCGCTTGGCAGGCCACTCAAGAGAGTGACCGCGCCAAAGCCCTCTTTAACTTAGGCAACGGTTACTACCAAGTAGCACTATTTGAATACGCCATACAGTCCTACCAACAAGCGCTACTCTATCAACCCAACTACGATAAAGCCCTACATAATTTATCGTTAGCACAACAAGCCAAAGCCTCTCAGCCACCCAAAAACAGACGCAAAGGGGGGGGCGAAGGCAACGGAGAGGGCAAGCAGGGAGGAGAAGGTGAAAACAGTGATGGGGCATTTTATGGTGGGCAAAAACCCAATAAATCCGATCATTCAGAACAAGGGTTTGGTTCAGATGGCGATGCGCCTGAAGGAAGTAAACAGGGCAACCAAATTACTCTGCCTGAACCAGCACAAAGCACTCAATATCAACGAAGTCCGTCCACCCATGCCATTGTATTAAATGAGTCAACCAATCCATTGAACTCAAAAGGTACTTTGATTTTAGAGCAACAACAAAAGCAGCAACGTGCCGCACGATTTAAACAACGCATACAACAACTTGAAGACAATCAAAAAGCACTGTTACAACGCTTATTTGAACGAGAAGCAGGGTTTCATGCCCCACAAGAGAGACCACACCCCATTCCAGGAGTACAGCCATGGTAAAGGGTCTGCTCAAAAAATACGTTAAAAAAATTCCCCCCCCCCTCTATTTTATAACGCTGTTTATCAAGCTATTTTTAATGGGCGTGATAACACCCATTACCATAGCCAATGCAGAAGAGAGTGCCTTTAACCTGCCACTGTTTAAAACATTTCAAGACAAGGTCTATGTTTCCATCAGCCCAAAAGAGGTTAAGCTTGGTGAGCGAATTACTTTAACAATCAAGGGAGAATCGCTCCAAACCTCATTTGAAAAAATCGACTGGTCCCAGTGGAAAACTCACCTTATGATAGAGGAGGTCGATATCGGATTTAACCGCATCAAAGTCAGGTTATACCCCTTTTCTCAAGGTACATTTCAATTTTCAGAACAGCAAGCAGGGCGCATTAAACTGCCTCCATTTAGCCTCACCGTGCAACCAAATCCGCACGTCTCCATAGCATGGCAACGCCCCCCCTCCTCACTGTATGCACAACAAAATGCCCCATGGAAAGCCCATATATGGGTACAAAACCCAGCCAATAAAATTACACTGGAAGCCCCCAAAAATACACCTAAACATATCACTCAAATAATCCGCTTCTCCCCTCTTGCCATTGAATCGGCTCAAGCTCAAGCCCATCCAAATAAATTGGGAGGGAAAACCGAAACCTTAATCGCCAATTACGCCATGCCCACAGAGAGCATCCCATCAAGCGAATCAAGCGAATCAAGCGAATCAACTCAAAGCATCACACTGCCTTCGCCAGTGGTGGTTATTAAAAATCCTTCCAACCAAAAATGGTATTTTTTCGATCGACCCATCACCACCACCATAAAACCACTGCCCCATTTTTTACCCATCACCGTCCTCGTCGGACAACTTCATGCCACGCCTTCGCCCATTCGTATGCTCCAAGAACAAGGCCAACTCAACTACTGGACATGGCAATTTATTGGCCAAGGCATCTCCCCTTCTCATCTCAAACAATTGGCCAACCAGTTGAGTCAACAGATTCCTTATGACGCTAAAATAGAGTGGTTAACGGTATCGCAAGAGATAAGCCATCAGTGGACCGAACAAGGCATTCAAAGTACACTCACATTGCGCCTGCCTTATCGAATAAACCAACTTGGTTGGGTGGATTTTCCAATGATCAACCTACCTTTTTTTAATCCTGAGAGTGGCAAACTGGACACCTTTACCTGGCCTGCTCAATCCCGACTTGTGTTGCCATTTTGGCTTATTGTGACCCTCGGTGTCGTACTCACCTTCCTAACCCTTACCACCCTATTTTGGAGCATAAAACGGCTCAAATACCCTTGGTTAAAACAGCAGTTAATCAAAGAGATTAAACAAGCAGATAATGCAGAAACGCTATGGTTGATTCTCAATCACTGGTCTCAAAAACACCCAAGCCCCCCCATGCAAACCGTTGGACAATGGCAAAAGTGGTGCCAACAGACCTACGAGAAAACAAAAACACCCAAGCCCCCCCATGCAAACCGTTGGACAATGGCAAAAGTGATGCCAACAGACCTACGAGAAAAATGATGCACTTGCACCACTCATCCAACAACGATACGCCATGCCATCAAACGACCCTCAATCTTGGGCATTGCTTCAAAAAACCGCACTAAAATGGAGTCACCACCTTACTTGGTGGCCGATGAAAAAACGACTTAAATCGACTGATTAACCCACTGAGTAAACCCACCCAAGTCCATTGCACCAGAGACTCGTGTCACCTCTTGTCCCGCTTTAAATACGGCTAAGGTTGGAATGGAGCGAATATTAAACTGCGTCGCAATCTGTTGCTCCACTTCGGTATTGATTTTAATCAAACGCGCTTTTGGCTCTAACTGAGCCGCTGCCTGGCTGAATACTGGGGCAAAGCTTTTGCAAGGGCCACACCAAGGCGCCCAAAAGTCCACAACCAACGGTTGATCGGTCTTTTGCAGCGCACGTAAAAACTGCTCACCCGTCATTTCAATTGGCTGCCCTGTAAATAAACGCCCTTTACACTTACCACACACCGCCTGAGTGGATAACTTGTCATCTGAAACACGGTTCAATCCACTGCAATGGGGACACATAATAATCATAATCTTCATCCTATTTTTAAATTACATTCATTTATTCTAATGGATTCAACCAGCAACTTTTTCAATATTTAGGTTTAAAAAAAGACAAAAAAAAAGCACCGCATTCTGAGAAATACGGTGCTTAATATGAGGAGCAATAAACTTTAAACAACTCTTAAAAGACTTTTGGGGAAAGTCTTAACTTTAATAAATAGGGGATTCATTTAAGTTGTCTCTAGTATATGAGCTAAATTGACCTACATCAACTATTAAGTATGGAAGAAACCTTAAGAAATACTTAAGGTTATGAAGTTACTGACATTTTTTCACTTCCACACACTTGACCACAATGCGTGGTTTCAAATTCAAGCGTTGAATGCATTAAGCCAAATTGCTCTGTTAATCGAGTTTTTAATGCCTGTTTCACCCGCTCTGTCTCACTAAAATCATCAATCACAATGTGTGCTTCGAGTGCATTATTGTGCTCGTCCATCTGCCATATATGTACATGGTGTACATTTTTTACCCCCCCTGTGCTTTCCATGACTTGAATAACCTCTTCAATCACAATCTCTTCTGGTGTGCCTTCCATCAAAATATGAATAGTTTTCGGCAACATGCTTGCAGCCTGATACAGCACATACCCAGCAATCAACAGTGTTAATGCCGTGTCAGTCCAATACCAGTCGTACAGAATAATCAGTGTACCCGCAATAATCACCCCTAAAGAGGCCAGCGCATCCGATACATTATGCAAAAACGCGGCGCGAATGTTCATGCTGTTTTTGGACATTCGATAGGTGAGCAGTGCGGTCACAATATCAATCACCAATGCAATACTGGCAACAATCACCACCATCCAACCCTCAATTATTTGAGGTTCAAATGTACGCCAGATGGCCTCATAAATAAGATACAACCCCACCATGACCAATGTAATTAAATTGATCAATGTCGCAATCACTTCCACACGCTTGTAGCCAAACGTTTTAAAGTGATCGGGGGGTTTACGCCCTATTTTACGTGCTATCCATGCAATCCAAAGTGACGCGGCATCACTAAAATTATGCAATGCATCGGCAATCAATGCCAAGCTTCCCGACAGAATGCCTCCGATGATTTGCGCCAAGGTCAACAACATATTAATTGCAATCGCCCAACCCAGTTTTCGGTCATCCATTGCATCGGTATTATGATGATGGTTATGATCGTGTGCCATATTTTTCTCCCCCCCCTCCTTGTATGTTTACATTCAGAGGTTTATTAACGCATATCTTCTAGTTTACCTTTTGAAAACCAAGTGTACAGCGCAGGCAGTACAAACAAGGTTAAAAAGGTAGCCGTTAACAGCCCACCCACAATTACCGTAGCCAAAGGCTTTTGAATTTCCGCCCCCACTCCCGTGGACATCAACATCGGAATTAACCCCAATGCGGAGGTAATGGCGGTCATTAATACAGGGCGTAATCGAGAGGTTGCTCCGTTAAAGACCGCATCCTTCACCGCCAAACCATCGGCAACACGCTGATTAATGCTCTCCACCATCACCACCCCATTGAGTACCGCCACACCAAATAGGGTAATGAACCCAATCGAACTCGGCACGGATAAATACTGCCCCGAGAGGTAGAGTGAAAAGACACCACCAATCACGGCCAGTGGTACGTTCACTAAAATCAATAACGTTTGCCCCACCGACTGAAACATAAAGTAGAGCAGTAACGCAATTAAGGCCAGTGACAGTGGCACAACCATCATTAACCGTTTTTGTGCTCGTTGCTGGCTCTCAAATTGCCCGCCAATATCAACCGAATACCCCGCTGGAAGATCCACCTGTTCAGCAATCGCTTGACGAATGTCGTTGACCACACTCCCCATATCACGCCCCTGCACATTGGACTGAATCACCACTCGGCGTTGTACATCATCACGACGCACTTGTGGCGCACCCGACTCAATACTGATTTGCGCCACATCGCCTAAACGCACCCAAGACCCCGTAGGCGATTGCAAACGTAAATCGGCAATGGCACTTGGGTTGGTGCGAAACGATTTATCCAAACGCACGTAAATATCATAACGTTCATTACCATGAATAATTTGCCCAGCGGCACGACCACCCAGTCCATCACGCACCACGGCCATCACATCACCCACGGCCAGGCCATAGCGTGATAGTTGCTCTCTATTGGGACGAACCACTAACTGTGCCTCACCCGTAATTTGCTCCATTGCCACATCACGTGTGCCCTCAATTCCCTGAATGACTTTTTCAATCTCTTGACCTTTTGCCGCCAAAACAGCTAAATCTGCACCAAACAGTTTAATCGCCAATTGCGCTTTCACCCCTGACAACAACTCATCCACTCTCGTGGCAATCGGTTGTGAAAAATTGAGTAACAACCCTGGATGTTGTTCCAATTTATGCTCCATTAAGGCTTGTAAATCCTGTCGATTACGGGCACTCGTCCATTCACTTACGGGTTTTAAGCCAATGTAAATTTCAATGTTATTGACCGGCTCTGGATCGCCTCCAATTTCTGGTCGACCAATACGACTTAACGCATAGGTCACCTCTGGAAACTCCAGTAGCATCGCCTCTAATTTAGGCGCTACATTTAACGTCGTATTTAAACTGGCCGAAGGCGCTAAGGTCACGCGCAAATTAATCGTTCCCTCTTCCAATTCAGGCACAAACTCCGTACCTAAGTTAGGTAATAACGCCAGTGCTGCGATTAACAAAATCAATGCACCGCCCACCACCACTTTGATTTTACCCAATGCCCAAGTTAACGTTTTACGATACAGTTTATCCAGTGGTTTTAAAATAAAACTCTCTCGCTCACGCACCCCTTTCTTAAACAGATACGTTGCCAGTGCAGGCACCACAATCAGGGCGACCAGCAGTGCCGATACCACCGCCAACATAATACTGATGGCCATCGGCTGAAACAGTTTGGCCTCCACCCCTTCAAAACTAAACAACGGTAAAAACACCACTAAAATAATGGCGGTCGCAAAAAAGATGGGGCGAACCACCTCTCTGCCGGCCATTTGCAAACGCAGTGCAATGCCGTTTTTATCGTGCGTCACATCGTAAGGGTCTAAATCTTGATCGCCTACCCGTTCTCGTAGTTCTGCATCGTGTCTGGCATCAGGATGAGAGAGATGTTTGTACATATTATCCACCATCACCACCGAGCCATCGACCAGCATTCCTATCGCCACGGCAATACCACCCAATGACATCAAATTGGCCGACAAATCAAACCATGCCATAATCATTAAGGCCATTCCAATGGAAATGGGAATTGAAATTAATACCAAAAATGTAGCTCGTAAATTCATTAAAAACAGCGCCAACACCAGCACAATAAACACAAATGCCAACAACAGTGCATTCACTACCGTCGTCACGGCTTGGGTAATCAAATCGCTTTGATCGTAAAACGCCTCAAAATGCACCCCTTCTGGCAATGCTTGTTCAATCAACGCCACCCGTTCATTAATACCATCAATGGTGCTTTTGGTGTTTGCGCCCATGCGTTTGAGCACAATACCCGCCACCACTTCACCCAAAACCTGAGGGTTGCCTTGCGCGTCTCGGCGTGTCATGGTCACCGCCCCTTGGCGAATCTCACTGCCCAGTTCTACCGTGGCCACTTGTGCCACCGTCACCACCGTACCATCCACGGTTTTAAGCGGAATTTGACGCAACTCTTGCAACCCTTTTTGGTCATGGCTTAACCAGCCCACACCCCGAATCACCAACTGTTCCTGACCACGATCCATATACCAACCGCCCGCATTGGCATTATTATTTTCCAACGCCTCAATCACATCTTGCTGGCTCAAGCCGTAGGCCAATAGTCGTGATGGATTAATGTTCACTTGGTACTGACGAACATCCCCCCCAAACGACAATACATCCGTAATACCATCCACCGGCATCAACAACAGTTTCACCACCCAGTCATTTAAACTGCGCAGTGCCATGGCATCCAAGCCACTCTTTTCATCGGCTACCAATAGGTATTGATACACTTGACCCAAACCCGATGTATTGGGGCCAATCTCGGGCGTGCCCACGCCGTCAGGAATCAACTCTTTGGCTGATTGCAAACGCTCAAACACCAACTGACGAGCAAAATAAATATCTTTGCCCTCCTTAAACACCACGGTAATACCCGATAGCCCTGTTTTGGAAATAGAGCGCACCTGCTCCACATCGGGCAGTGCATACATCACCGCCTCAATGGGAAAGGTAATGAGTTTTTCCACCTCTTCGGAGGCCAGTCCTGGTGCTTCGGTATTAATAGCCACTTGTACATTGGTCACATCTGGAAACGCATCCAAATTTAACTTTGGAATGACAAACACCGATGATCCCAATACAGCCATTAAGCCAATCAGCACCAATAAACGGTTTGTTACCGACCAATCGATTAAACGATTAAACATCTGTTTTCTCCTTACCTATAACGATTAGTGGTTATGCGGGTCAAACCCGCCTTTTGCGATTTCAGACTGCACAAAAAAAGCGCCCTTGCTGACAATAGTCATGCCGACATCAATGCCTTCAATCAACATCTGGTCGCCCACCGTTTGCAATACCGTTACCTCTTTGGGTTCAAACTGCCCTTCTGAGATCTCAACAAACACCTGCCAATGCCCATCAGGGCTACGAACCACGGCTTCCACAGGTAACACAATGCCCTGCTGTTTCACATTACTTTCAATCACCACATGCACAAACTGGCCTGGATGAATCGTGTCTTGCTCATTCACTACTTCAATATTTACCGATAAAGTTCGCGTGATTTCATCCAGCGAATGGCGTGCTTGCACCACTTTACCGCTCACCCACTGCTGACCCACTTGAACATGAGCGGTCGCACCAATTTGAATACGTGCCGCATCTTCAGGCGTTAAACGTGCCTCAATCCACAACAAAGACTCATCGCTGATGCTCATTAACACCTGACCCGGTTCAATCAACTCGCCCACCACAAAATCATCGCTCATCACCGTACCTTCTTGAAACGACAACAAATTAAACGCCCCTGTTGCTTGCGTGGCATCGCCTTTTCTCAAAAACGATTTAATCTGTTTTTTAGTCATACCAAAAGCATTCACCTTGGCATACGCCAGTTGATATGCAATTTCAGCATTTACAAAACGCTTACCTGATACCACTTTTTTACCCAACCTCTTCACTCGACGCAATTCCGAATTCGCTTCAATCAATTCCCCTTGTGCTTCGGCCAT
>UOFB01000090.1_pt1 | contig 11302 bp, 11 predicted proteins | sample 1988871 | NCBI WGS metagenome assembly UOFB01 (sample SAMEA4712195, study PRJEB27164) | hydrothermal vent metagenome | biome: marine basaltic hydrothermal vent biome; feature: marine hydrothermal vent; material: mineral | place: Pacific Ocean | collected 2011-06-14/2011-07-23 | depth 1719 m | reverse complement strand
TTAAAAGTACTCGGTATCGTGGTGTTGCCAGATGATAAGGGTATCGCCATTATTCAATCAGGGGCAAGCACGCTTCTGGTCTCTGTCGGTGAAGAGATTCAGTCGCGTGTTTATTTGGAGGCTGTCTACTCTGATTATGTGGTGATTGATCACAATGGCGTACTTGAAAAATTAATGATGAGTGAGTCAAATGAGTTGTTGGAGTCGAATGCATTTGGTTTAAATGGCAATGAATATGCGGATAGCGAGCTGAGTAGCTTAAAAAAAGAGTTAAAAAAATCGCCCATGAAAATCATGCAGTATGTGCGTTTTCAATTAATCAATGCTGGAAAGCACGATGCAAGGATGAAATTACAACCTAAAAAAGATGCTGAGTTGTTTAATGCTCTAGGGCTAGAGCCAGGGGATATTTTAAAAATGGTGAATGGGCGATCTATTGCTCAGCTAACTCAAAATCCACGATTATGGATGAAGGTTCTAAATGAACCGGTATTGGAAATGGAAGTTGAACGTAAAGGGCAAGTTGAATTTTTGGCTGTCGAGTTAAAGTAGTGAGTCGAGCAAAGATATCTGAATATATTCGCTAAGGCTTAATCGGATTGAATAGGAATAAAGCAAACATGAAGAAATTTCGTTGGTTAACCATAGGTGTTTTCACTTTAATGGTCTCTTTGGGCAGTATTCATACAGCAATGGCTGAAGGATCCTTAAAGCAAAATTTTAAGCAGGTGGATATTCGAACCGTCATTGAGGCTGTGGCTAAAATATCGGGTTATAACATTATCATTGACCCTAGAGTGAAGGGCAAAGTGACTTTTATTGCACCCGCTGGAATGAATCCTAGTGAGTTGTATCAATCACTATTAGCTGTGTTACGCGTGCATGGATATGCGGCCATTGAAGGCGACAGTGCCATTAAAATTATTCCAGCCAATATGGCACGTGATCAGTTTCCATATCGCTCCAATGATTTAACCAATGACGATTGGGTTACGGAAGTAATCAGCATTAATAATGTTGAAGCGACTAAGTTAGTGGCCGTTTTAAGACCTTTGATTGCCAAAGAGGGCCACTTGGTGGCCTTGTCAGATAGCAATAAACTGATAGTGACCGATGTGGTGTCTAACATTAAGCGACTCAAGAATATCTTAAAACGTGTGGATGTGGATACACTGGGTCATTATGAAGTCATTACGGTATTGAATTCATCGGCAGAAGAGTTAAGTAAAACGATTAAGGGCATTATTGGTAAGCCAACGGGGTCGAATGCCAAAGCGGTGAAAGTCAGTTTTGATGCGCGATCCAATCGTTTGATTTTAAGCGGTGATGAGCAAAAACGGATGATTTTACGTGCTCTGATTGCCCATTTGGATGTGAAAGTGGAATCAGAAAGTCAGGTTCAAGTCATCTATTTACGGTATGCCAAAGCGACTGAAATGGCAGAAACCTTACGAAAAGTTGCCGGAAATCGTGCCATTTTAAACTCAGCAAAGAGTGAGGCTAACTCGGGGGGAGGTAACAATGGCGAGGGAGGTGGTTCTGCACCCGTGCCAACTCGTTCTTTAAGTGCGAAGCAATTAAAAGATCAAATTAGTATTGAAGCGGATGAGCGAATGAATGCACTGATTATTAGTGCACCAACTGCCATTGCACATACTTTAAAAGGGGTGATTAAACAGCTGGATATTCGTCGAGCACAGGTGTTGATTGAGGCCATTTTTGTTGAACTGTCCGAAGACAGAGCTGCTAATTTAGGTATTGAGTGGGCGTTATTGGGTCAAGCAGGGGCTGGAATCGTTAATTTTTCAGGAGCGATTCCGAGTTTATTAGGACGAACGGCAGAAGCCGCCACGGCGGCACAAGGAGAGCTCATTGGACGAGGCTTCACTATTGGGGCAGGCGCACTGAATAATGCTGGAGATCAAGGTTGGGGTGCGTTAATTTCAGCATTAAACAGTGATTCGTCTTCAAATATTTTAGCAACGCCGTCAATTTTAACGTTGGACAATGAAGAGGCAGAGATTGTTGTGGGACGTGAAGTGCCCTTTCAAACAGGCAGTTTTACCAGTGGTAATAATGCCGCCACCAATCCATTTAACACGATTGAGCGTAAAAATGTGGGACTTAAGTTAAAGGTTAAGCCACAAATTAATGAAGGCAATGAAATTTATCTAGACATTGATCAAGAAATTTCCGATGTCTTACCGAAGGGGGAAGCAGTTGATTTGCAAACCACTAAACGCCAAATTAAAACGCGTGTTATCGTGGGTGACGGTAATATTGTGGTGTTAGGAGGACTCATTAATGAGAAAGAGACTCAAACTGAATCAAAAGTTCCATTTTTTGGGGATCTTCCTTGGATTGGAGGTCTGTTCCGTTCGACCTCAACTGCACGCGAAAAAGTGAACTTAATGATATTTTTACGCCCTGTGATTATTCGCAATAATGAAACCAGTGATTATTACAGTCAGAAAAAATACACTTATATGGCAGAAGAGCAGACGCACTTGCTAGATAAAAAGGGTAGTCGCTTATTGTCTGATGAGGATTTGAGACCTCGCTTACCTACATTGCAAGAGTGGCGTGGCGCAGCCTCTTCTACAGCAACGTGGCCTTCTGTCAATAAATCAAATGTTCAGCCGTTGGTTTCAAACGTTCAGCCAACTGAGCCCGTTGTTTCCCCCAAAAATACGGGTAATCTTTCCGATTCAACGGCTGAGTTACTGGATTTATGAGTCAGCTATTACCCTTTAGTTTTGCTCGAAAAAATGAGCTGGTATTAAGTTCCGGCTTAAATGCCGAGCCAAAGGTGTTTTATACTCAAAATACCCCGTTAATGGCTCTGTTAGAAGTGCAACGACGCTTATTAGAGTGGTCGGATGATGCCACGCTGGAAGAGGAGTGTGCACAAGATACGTTGTTTGAATCGCTTTCAGAAGCGGATTTTGAAAAAAAAATTCAAACCAGTTACGCCAATAGCGGGCAAAATTCAATGGAGTCCATTGATTCGATTGAAACTGAAGATTTGGCTACGGTATTCTCTGAAATGGGTGAACCCGAAGATTTATTAGATAGTGCTGATGAAGCGCCCATTATTAAATTGCTTAATGCCATTTTATCGGAAGCCATTCGAGCCAATGCCTCGGATGTTCATATTGAACCATTTGAAAATCAACTGCGTATTCGGTTTAGAGTGGATGGTGTGCTGAGCACCATTTTTACGCCCAAAGCGGTACTGTCGGGCATGTTAGTTTCTCGTATTAAGGTCATGGCGCGTTTGGATATTGCTGAAAAGCGTTTGCCGCAAGATGGGCGTATTGCGCTTAAATTGGGTGGTCGAGCGGTGGATTTAAGAGTCTCGACCATTCCGTCTAGTTTTGGAGAGCGAGTGGTATTGCGTTTATTAGATCGCAGTATGGAGCGTTTGAATTTAACCGATTTAGGCTTGCCACAAAATTTGGAAGCGGGGGTGCAAAAATTACTCGATAAAGCGCACGGCATTTTCTTGGTAACAGGGCCAACAGGCTCGGGTAAAACCACCACGTTATACGCTGGGCTGGGACGATTAAACAACAGCCAACGCAATATCATGACCATTGAAGACCCAGTGGAATATAACATCGACGGCATCAACCAAACCCCCGTGAATATGAAAGCGGACATGACCTTTGCGAAAGGGTTAAGAGCCATTTTGCGTCAAGATCCCGATGTCATTATGATTGGAGAAATTCGGGATGCCGAAACCGCTAATATTGCGGTGCAAGCTTCTTTAACCGGGCATTTAGTCTTATCCACACTGCACACCAATACCGCCGTGGGTGCGATTACCCGTTTAAGAGATATGGGGGTAGAACCCTTTTTGTTAGCCTCCAGTTTGGTTGGGGTATTGGCACAACGTTTGGTACGTCGTTTATGCGTTCATTGCAAATCCAGCCATCAAGCAGATGCGTCGGAATGCAGTCGCTTGGGTGTGGACGAAGCGGTGATTTACCAACCAGAGGGCTGTGATCAATGCCAGCATACAGGGTATCGAGGGCGAATTGGACTCTATGAACTGATGCCAGTCGATGATGAGATTCGTAAAATGATTCATTCTGATGTGGCTGAAGCACAGATTGAAGCGGTTTTAAGACAACAGATGCCTTCACTTACTGAGAGTGCTTATCAGGTGGTGTTAGAGGGAAAAACCAGTTTGGAAGAAGTATTACGTGTGACGCAACGTTAAGGACAGATGAGTGGCGGTATTTGAATATAGAGCGTTAACCAAGCAAGGCAAACACGTTAAAGGGTTGCAAGAAGGCGATTCGGAACGTCAAATTCGCCAACTCTTACGAGATAAAGGGTTGACCCCTGTTTCATTACTGGAAATTGAGAAAAAAAGTGCCCGTTCAAAGAACGCTAAAAAAGGCTTTTTTGTCCCTAAGTTAACGGTAGCCGAATTGGCGCTGTTTACGCGTGAGTTATATACGCTATTGGATGCCAGCACACCGTTAAAAGAAGCACTAAAAGCACTCTCAACTCAAAGTGAATCCAAACAGGTCGCACGCTTTATTACCAGCTTGCATACTCATGTGTCGGAAGGGTACTCATTGGCGAATGCAATGGCGTTAGCCCCTGTGACCATTCCGCGTGATATTATTGCAACCATTCAGGCGGGTGAAGAGAGTGGTCATTTAGATAAGGTGCTTTCACGTTTGGCGGACTCGATTGAGCAGCAAGATAAATTAAATAAAAAAATGAAAACCGCACTGATTTACCCGATGTTAATGGTGGTGGTGGCCGTGGCAATTGTCTTTTTCTTAATGATTTTTGTGGTGCCTAAAGTGGTGAGCGTGTTTGATAACATGCAACAAACACTCCCCCCTTTAACGCAAGGGTTATTAAGTGTCAGTGCTTTTGTGCAAACGCAATGGCCATTGATGTTGGTCGTGGCGATTGCATTGTGGTTGGGGGGCATTTGGGCGATGAAACGTCCTAAATGGCGTTTTGCCGTGCATACTTTTTTACTTAAAATACCAGGACTAAAACGGTTTTTAGTCTATTCTGCCACCGCTCGCTGGTCACGTACCTTTGGGGTACTGGTGTTAAGTGGGGTGGCCATTAAAGATGCGTTGAAAATTTCAGCTGAAGTTATGACCCTCGATCCAATGAAAAAAGGGGTTTTGGACATGGTCGAAGAGGTGAGAGAGGGCAAGCCTATTTATCACGCGATGCAAACCGCTGGATTTTTCCCCCCCTTGTTATTAAACTTGGTGAAAACAGGTGAGGGAAAAGGGCAGTTGGATACCATGTTGATTAAAGGTGCAGAGCATTATGAAACCGCAGTGGAATCCGCGGCCACCGCACTGGTGAGTATTTTAGAACCTGTGTTAATTATTATTATGGGGGGCGTGGTGCTCACTATTGTGATGGCGATTATGATGCCGCTGTTTGAAATGAACCAAATGATAGGATAAATTGGATAACAAGAATATGGAATGTAATATGTTAAAAAGACAAGCAAAGCAACACGCACAACGTGGTTTTACCTTAATTGAATTGATGGTTGTGGTCGTCATTTTAGCGGTATTAGCGGTGATGGTGGTTCCCAATTTAATGGATCGTCCCGATGAGGCAAGAATGGTCAAAGCCAAGCAGGATATTAATGCCGTTTCGTCAGCATTGCAGTTGTATAAACTGGATAACTATAACTATCCAACCACCGACCAAGGGCTGGAAGCCTTAGTGGTTAAACCAACCGATGGCCCAGAGCCTAAAAACTGGAAAAAATTATTAGATTCTGTACCTCAAGATCCATGGGGAAATACTTATCTTTACTTGAGTCCAGGGACGCATGGTGCGTTTGATTTGTTTACTTATGGTGGGGATGGAGTGGACGGTGGAGAAGGGGTCAATGCTACGATTGGCAACTGGAACATTAAATAACATAAATGGCGTAACCCATTTAATGACTTAAACCATGATGAAATTCTCTCCCATCCGACACCAGCAAGGATTCACCTTAATTGAATTAATGGTGGTGGTAGTGATTGTTTCCGTGGTGACCAGTATTAGCATTCTCTCGTTAAGCGGGGGGGATCAACGTAAGTTAACGGCTCAACAAAATCAGTTTAAAGCATGGTTAAGTTTAGTGCGAGACCAGTCCACATTTGATCGAAAACTGTATTTAGTGGTGCCTGATGAGAAAGGATTAACGGCTCATGTGTATTATCAGAACAGCTGGAAAAAATCCCCCAATGTTGAGTTTTTAGCGTGGAAGTCAGGAGTAACTGTTCAATGGTCGGTCGATGACGTTTTTGCACAGAAACAACAACTGCCTGAGGCAGGCTGGATGTTTTGGCCAACGGGCGAAGTGCTGGAGGGGGATGTCTCTTTTGCCATAGGGGGGGATAAATTTACCGCCCCTAAAAAAGAGAACATCGCCAAGGTTTTATGGAATGATATTTTACAGTTTGATATTGAGACAGGACAGGCCTTAGATGAAGCACGGTAACGCTCAGCAAGGGTTCACACTTATTGAGATCATGATTGCCTTGGCGATTGTGTCGATTGCACTGGCTGCTTTAACCCAAACCATAGGTGTGACGATATTAAATCAAAGCCTGTTGGAATCACGCATTGTCGCCACTTGGGTGGCCGAAGATGAACTGGTCAAACAGCATGTTTTGGCGGATCAAAAAGACAAACAAGCGGATGCTGGGCAAGCAACGATGATAGAGCAGCTGGGGCGTGAGTGGTCGGTTGAGCTAAGTTCTGAAAGCACTACTGTTTCTGGAATTCAAAAGCGTTTAGTTATTGTAAGTGATATTAAGAACCCTTCCGATTCGGTACGCTTGCTCACTGTGGTGGGCGATTAATATGTCGCCTATTAACGAGTACTCTTTTGGTTCCACAAGAGGGGGGGGGAGAGAAAAACAACAAGGTTTTACCTTAATTGAACTGCTGATTGCTTTGGCCATCTCCGCCATTATATCGGCATTGGCGTACCAAGCGATTGATGGTGTGGTGAAGGCACAAACCAATGTACAGAGTCATGCCGAACGAATGGGCGAAGTACAACGAGCGGTTTGGTGGATGGAGCAGGACTTAATTCAACTGGTGCCACGCGGCGTAAAAGATGGCTTTGGTTCCACGCTGTCGGCCTATGAATACCGTGCCGATTTAGGGCTGGAGTTTACCCGCATTGCACAGTTGCCCACGCCGCGTGCCTCAGGCGGGTTATTGCGAGTGGGTTATCAGTTAAAAGAGGAAACCTTGTACCGTTTAACCTGGCCAGTGATTGATCGTTCGCCCGACAGCAAGCCCAGAAAAGTCGCCATTTTAACGGGCGTAAAACAGTTTGGAGTACGTCTCTTAAATGAAAAAAGTCAGTGGGTCACCAGCTGGCCACTTGAAGTAGATGTTCCTAATCTGCCAATAGGGGGGGGAGAAAATGCGGCGCCTAAAAAAATGCCACTGCCTAAAATAACCGAAGTGACGTTGGAGTTAGACGACTTAGGAGTCTTAACACGCCTTTTTATGGGGGTGAGCTAAATGAGGGGGGGGGAAGAATTTACCCCATCTTTTCAGCGTACGCCTCAACAAGGCTTTGCGCTGTTAACGGTGTTAATGATTGTCGCACTGATTGCGATGATGGGCAGTCAACTGCTGTATGAACAGTATACCCATGTGAAACGCAGCAGTCACATGATGCATCAAGCACAGTCGTTTGCCGTGCAATGGGGCGTGGAAGCTTGGGTCAAAAAGAGCTTAAAGCTCGATTTAGAAGACAATGAACACGACAGCTTAAACGATAAATGGCAGGCCCCCTTTGGTCCCATCCCTTATGAGGGGGGAGATATTTCCGCCAAGTTGGTGGATTTAAATAGCCGTTTAAATCTGAATAATCTGGTGGAGCAAGATCAACAAAAACGGGCGATTTGGTTGGCGGTAATCAAACGATATGCAGAGCAAAATGCCCTTAATACACGATTTGCTGATGTGGTAAAAGATTGGGTGGATGCCGATGATACTCCTGCCAATTACGGTGCAGAGAGCAATGTTTATTTATTGCTTAAACCCGCTTACAGTGCTGCCAATCAACCCATGGTGATGTTGAGTGAGTTAAGGATGATGGATGGCTTGCAGCGCATTGAACACGATGTATGGCAGATGCTAAAAAAAGATTTAACTACCTTGCCAACAGTGAGCAAAATTAATGTCAATACCGCAGAACAACGGGTATTGATGGCCTTGGCCGACTGGTTGGATGAGGCTGTGGTGGCGGCTTGGGTCGCACAGCGTTTAAGTGAGCCCGCCAAAAAACTGGAAGATTTTATTGATTTTTTAGTGGAAGCCAAAGGGATGCCCCGTGCGGAAATTAAAAAGGATTTGCCCGACTGGATGGTGGGGGTACAAAGTGATTATTTTTTACTCAATACGCAAGTCGATTATGGTGAATCACAACAAGGGGTGTCCGCTATTTTTTCTCGACATGCCGACAACCAAAATGAAGTTCGCTTAGTGCAAAGGTGGTTAAGTGCGGAATAAACAGACAACGCTTCCTCTGGAGGCAACGACATTGGCTTTAAATAACCTGACCGTTTATTTTAATTTAGCGGAAGAGTTGGTGATTGAAGACGCTAAAGGCGTGGTCTTAGAGACCGCCGAGAGTCTTGCTCAGCTAAGCAGACAGGGTAATTTAAAAAGTGTACTTGCTACGGTTTGGGTGCCGAGTCAGTTGGTGGTATTAACCGAGGTTTTTGTCCCAGGAAAAAGTAAATCGGACTGGATGGCGGCATTGCCCTATACACTGGAAGAGTCGTTGTCAGAGCCTGTTGAACAGTTACACTTTGTGCCATTACAGCGTACCAAAGAGGGCATGGTATCGGTTGCCATTGTGGCACATCAGTGGATGGAAAAGTGGGTCGCTACGTTGCAGTCGCTTGGTTTAATGCATGTACAGCTCGTGCCAAACTGCTTTAGAGTGCCCGTGGCTGACGCGCCTGAACAGGGGAGTGAAACCCCCGATGATGCCGTGCTTATTTGGAATGTGGTGGCAGAAGGAGGCGAATTGCATATTCGAAGTGGCGCTTATTCTGGATTTTCGGTAAGTGAACCTTGTTTAGAACCCTTTATTCATGCCACAGAACAGGGGGGGGCAAAAGTCTCTTTGAACCACTTGTCCACAAATAATCAGCTGAACAGTCAGTTGGATGACAATCAATCCATCTCAAAATTGACGTTAAGAACCGATGCCTACCAAGCCGTGTCTAAAAATCTAAAGTATTGGCAGGATTGGCGCTGGCCAGCGTTGTTGGTGGGGCTGTTAATCATCACTGCATTGGTAGCAACTTGGCAGAAAACTCAAACGCTTGGCGAACAGACACAGCAATATCAAGCACAAACCGAAAGCCTGTTTAAAGAGATGTTTCCCGGTGTGAAACGAATTGTAAACATCAAAATGCAAACCCAAAGTCGTTTAAATAATCAGCAAGGGGGGGGGCAAAAAAATACCACCTCCTTGGTTACTTTATTACAAGCCATTGAACCGCTGTTTAAAGCCGAACCAAACGTTAAGATTAATCGCTTACAGTGGAATGTCACTTCGCAAGGAGGCCAGTTACAAATTGATGTGAGTGCACAACAGACCCAACAACTGCAAAATATGGTCAGTATGAGTCAACAGCAAAAGCGGACGGCCAGATTAATGGATATTGAGCTGGAACTGAAAAATGTGACCCCAAATTTAGTTGAAGGAGTCTTGCATGTCACTGCAAAATAACCCCATGTGGACGCAGCTTGCTGAGCGTGAAAAGCGGTTGGTGATTGGTTTAGTCATCTTTTTAATTGTTATGGCTTTTTATGCACTGGTTTGGTCACCGATTAACAGTCAATACACGCAACAAAAAGCGGACTTGCAAAAGGCCGAAACCGAGTGGTTGTGGTTGGTCGAGCAAGCGCCAAAAATCGTTCGTTCAACGGGCGATAATGATTTAACCATTCATTCTAAGACTGATTTGATGGATGCACTGCAAAAGAGCTTGCGCCAACAAAACTTACTGCAATTTACCGAAGGATTGAAACCCACCAATCGTGGTATTAAAGTGCGCTTTGAAGAGGTCGATGCGCCACGCCTGTTCCGTTGGGTAGGGGCGCTTGAACAACAAGGGCTAACCGCAAAAACAGTAAAATTAACCCCAATTTTAGAGGGTTTAATTCAGGCTGAATTTCAGTACGAGGTGGTGAAATAATGTTAAAAAGAATGGTCGAATCCTTCTCGTTTAAGTGGGTTTTTGGTTTAACGGGGCTGTTTGTTTTCGCACTGTTTGTTTCCACAATCTATCACCTACCCATTAGTTGGTTGTTGGCGCAACCGACGGTTCAAAAGCAGATTCCCAGCACCTTGCAGCTCAGCCCAAGTCACGGAACTTTATGGCAAGGAAGCACGCAAATATCAACGCTTACTCCACATTTGGTTCACCTAGGAAAGGTCGAATGGGAACTCTCTTTTTGGTCGCTGTTATTAGGTAAGGCGAATATTCAGAGTGTTTGGCAGAAAGAGCAGAGTACGTTACGTAGTCAAATGGCTTTTCCACTGCTCTCAGAATTGACTGAATTCAATGTGACCAACCTAGATGGCAAAATTTCGTTACCGTTGATGATTAACATGCTGAACTTGACCGATGTCCAAAATATGGACGTAAGAGGTATATTGCAAATAAATAACATAGACCTCACCCTTAACCCATCCGAGTTGTGGCCAAGTATTTTGACGGGTAGTTTGGTCTTAAAACAACTCAATGTCTTAGGCGAAACATTCCCCGATATTACGATTACTCCAAACTTAGACGGCGATAAACTAGTGCTTGATATGAAAGGCAAAGAGCAGGGATGGGCACTGTCAGGGCAGTTAGTTTTGACAAAAAACCGACGTTTTACGGTACAACTCAAGGTGACCGCTCAATCGCCAAACACCATGCCAAGCTGGGCAGAGATGCTAAAGAAACAAAGTCCCACCATTGCGGTATTGAATCATAGTGGGGTTTGGTAGCTGTTCGCTGTAACGATACTATAGTATTAACGCGCACCAAAAATATCGGTACCAATTCGAACAATGGTGGCGCCTTCCATAATGGCGGCTTCTAAGTCGGCGGACATCCCCATTGATAACGTATCTAGTGCCCATTCTGGGTATTGTTGATTGAGCTGTTCTAACAGCGTTCGCATCTTTGCAAAGGGTTGGCGTTGTGCCTCTTGCCCTTCTGTTTTTTGTGGAATCGCCATTAAGCCTCTGAGTTTAAGATGGGGAAGTTCGGCAATG
>UOFB01000045.1_pt1 | contig 11346 bp, 8 predicted proteins | sample 1988871 | NCBI WGS metagenome assembly UOFB01 (sample SAMEA4712195, study PRJEB27164) | hydrothermal vent metagenome | biome: marine basaltic hydrothermal vent biome; feature: marine hydrothermal vent; material: mineral | place: Pacific Ocean | collected 2011-06-14/2011-07-23 | depth 1719 m | reverse complement strand
ATGCACACGGTTGTAACCGACCTTTAAAGTATTAATGCCCGTTCGTTCGCGTTCTCGCTGTTCCAAATCAAGCAGGTAGCCACCCGCTTCATTTTTTAAGTTTCTAAATGCATCCAGTTCGGCATCGTAGCCTTCGGCAATCACACCGCCGTCTCGAATGAGAATCGGCGGGTTGTCAATAATGGCTTTTTCAAGCAGTTGTGCCAACTCAGGAAAGGTACTGATTTTTTGGGCAAGTGCTTGAAACTTGGAGGTTGAATGCTGTGCCAGTAAGGTTTGCAATTCGGGTAGGGTCTTGAGTGAACGTCCTAAATGCAGCAGGTCTCTTGGGCGAGCGGACATCAAAGCGACACGGCTTAAAATACGTTCTAAATCGCCAATTTGTTTCAGTGATTGACGAAAGTCATCCTCGCTCTGTTGTTCCAATATAGAGCTGATGGCATCCAAGCGTCCGTTAATGATTTCTTGATTGCGTAACGGTTGGTTTAACCAACGTTTTAACAGTCGTCCCCCCATCGCGGTAGCGGTTTGATCTAAAATCGCCGCTAAGGTATTGTTCATTCCACCGCTTAAATTGGTGTCAATTTCTAAGTTACGACGACTGATGGCATCCAGCACCAAGGTGTCTTCGGTTGAATAGGTTTGTAGGGTATGAATGTGTTCTAAAGTGTTTTGCAACATGCTTTGCGCGTAGTGCAAAATACTACCCGCCGCACTGATGGCGGCGGTTTTTTGATTGCAACCAAAGGCGATTAAATCTTTGGTGCCAAAATGGTCGGTGAGGCGTTTAAAACAACTTTTGGTCTCAAAATGCCAACTGGGATAACGTACCACACCTGGACGATTTAACAGCGATTCCGAAAGTGATTGTCTGAATAGATCATCATCGGGCAACAACAGTTCCGATGGTTTAATACGTTCAATGTCGGCATATAAATGACTGAGCGTGTCAAGCTCAATCGTTTCAAAACGACCGCTGGCGACATCCAGATACGCAAAACCATAACGCTCATTTTGGTGTGAGATAGCCGCCAGCAGGTTTTCTGATTTATCTTCCAGTAAGGCTTCTTCCACCAAGGTTCCAGGGGTAATTACCCGAACCACTTTACGTTCTACAGGGCCTTTGCTGGTCGCTACATCGCCCACCTGTTCACAAATGGCAACCGACACGCCTAATTTAACCAGCTTGGCTAAATAGCCTTCCGCCGAATGGTGTGGAATCCCCGCCATTGGAATCGCATTACCCCCCGACTTACCTCGTGCTGTTAACGTAATTTCAAGCAGTTCAGAGGCTTTCTTGGCATCGTCGTGAAACAGTTCGTAAAAATCCCCCATGCGATAAAATAGCAGGTGATCTGGATGTTCAGCCTTAATGGATAGGTACTGTTGCATCATTGGGGTGTGAGTTGATTGTACAGGCGTTTTTTTCACGATATTTTTCAGTTTTTTCTATCTTAGGATTAGGGTTAGGAATGTGAATATGATACATGAGGAAGCCACTCCGATGAGTGGCTTTATATATTTTTTAGAGTATTTTTAAGATAAATTGCGTAATTGTTTTAGTTCAGCATGGTCTGGGAGTACAAATTGACTTAGTATCTCTTGTACATCCTGCGCTCTTTCAGAAAGGTTTTCGGCTGTAGCAGAGGCTTGCTCAACAAATGCGGCGTTTTCTTGGGTGGAGGCATCAATATTTGTAATTTCTGTATTAATCGCATCAATGCTTTGAATTTGTTCTTGTGCTAAAGCGCCTACGCTATTAATCGTGTTAACCACTTCACCTGATTTAATCTTAATGCTGTCGAGTTTTTCAGACAGTTGTAAGACAATGCTAACACCGTCTTGTGATTGTTGTACGGATTGTTCAATTAAGGTTTTAATGCTTTTAGATGCTTCGGCCGATTTTTGGGCTAAATTTCGGACTTCACCTGCTACAACTGCAAATCCACGCCCATGCTCACCTGCTCTTGCGGCTTCCACAGCGGCGTTAAGTGCTAATAGATTGGTTTGAAATGCAATGGTATCAATTAACGTAACGATACTGGTGATCTCTTCTGAAGAGCTTTTGATTTTTTCCATCGCATTTAAAGAAGTATCCATTAATTTTGTACCAGACTGGATTAAGTCTTGTTGTTCTGTCGTACTATTTTTGACTTCTTGTATTTTCGAATGGGTGCTTTGTACTTGATTTAGAATCGTGTCCATTTTCTCGCTGGTTTGTTCGACAGAAAGGACAATTTCTTGCGTTCTCTGTGAGAGGCCTTGTGATGCAATGGTAACTTCATTGGCTGAATTTAATACGGAGCTTGTGGCTTCGCTAATGCTGCTGAGTGCTTGAGCTTGATTGTGTACACTTTGGTTAATATTTTGTTTTAGACATTCTAGTTTGTCTGAAAAACAACTGTAAATTTTTTGGGTAAGCACGCCTTTTGACACACTTTGCAATACCACACTGGCTTCTTCAACCAGTTTTGCAAGTTCGATTTCATTTTGTTTTTGTTCTGTAATATCGGCGGCGATTTTAATTATTTTATGTGGTTGTTGGCCTTCAAATGCAACCGGAATATAAGCCGCTTGAATCCAGATATCTTTGCCTTGCTTGCTAATACGTTTAAACACGCCAGTTTGTTCCTTGCCTTGAGACAGTGCTTGCCAGAATGCTTGATATTCTGGTTTTGAGGTCTCTTCAGAATCGACAAAAATTCGATGATGTTGAGATTTTATTTCTTCCAGTGGATAGCCTAAAGCATGACAAAAATTTTCGTTTGCGGTCAAAATTTGACCTGAAGGGTCAAATTCAATGACAGCATAGGTCTGATTAATGGCAGATAATTTAGCTTTGGATTCAAGTTCTGCATGTATTTTTTGGGTAATATCGGAGGCCAGTTTTATAATTTTATAGACTTGCCCTTTTTCATTTTTAATGGGGTTGTAGGATGCTTCAATCCATATCTGTTTGGCATCTTTTCCAATGCGTGAAAATTGTCCGGTAAAGGCATTACCTTGTGCCAATTTCTCCCAAAACGCTTGGTATTGTAGGCTTTTTTGTTCTGTCTCTGAGACAAATAAACGGTGATGTTTGCCTTGAATTTCTGGTAGAGAGTAACCTATCGTTTTTAAAAAGTTTTCGTTTGCGGTCAAAACGTGACCCGAAGGATCAAATTCAATAATAGCCAAAGAATGATTTAAGGCGGTCATTAAATGTTTATAAGACTGGTTTTCAGTTTCTAGGATTTTAATTTTTTGTTTTGTGGCTCCAAACATTGCGAGATTCCTTATTTTTATATAAATAGGCTAAAAAATGGGCTAAAAAATAGGCTGAAACACTTCGTCGTATAGGTTTAGTTATCGTTTTTATACAGTTGTAAATTAGTAAATACTTAACTTTTTCATTGTATCACAAGCACGCTTCAGATACGTTAACGGCCAGAAGTGACATTAATTTAATTTTTTGATTATATTTTGCTTGAAATGGTGAGATGTATTTAAGGTAAAATCGGCTAAAATAGCTTAATAAATGAAGGAGTGATAACAAAGGAGTGGTTTTATGAACTTGGAAATATTAGTGGCTCAAGTGGGGCGGACATTGGTGGATCATCAATCTATGATCGTGACGGCGGAATCGTGTACGGGGGGTATGATTGCAGAGGCATTAACTTCTGTTGGAGGCAGTACGGCGTGGTTTGATCGTGCCTATGTTTCCTACAGTTATGAATCTAAAAAAGAGATGTTAGGGGTGGCTGAAATGACCATTCAAAAAAAAGGGGCGGTGAGTCAGGAGTGTGTTGAAGAGATGGCATTGGGTGCATTGCAACAGTCGCACGCAAAGGTCAGTGTATCATGCAGTGGCATTGCGGGGCCAACGGGTGCGTCGCCAGGTAAACCAATTGGAACGGTTTGGTTGGCATGGGCGATTCAAGGGCAGAAAAATGTGGTATCGGAGCGTTTTTTATTTTCAGGTGATCGACAAGCGGTGCGTGAACAAACGACTGAAGCTGCTTTGCAAGGTATTTTGAAACTATTAGGAAATCCTCGGTAGGATTTAAATAAAAAATATGGGATAATCCCGCGCTTGTAAAGCGTTTGCACAGAATTAAATTTTCCCCCCTAAAAATCCATTTAGAAAGGGATATAACGCGCGCTCAAAAAGGAAACGCAGACATGGACGACAATAAGAAAAAAGCACTGGCGGCTGCCTTAGGTCAAATTGAAAAACAATTTGGTAAAGGGTCTATTATGCGCATGGGTGACAGCACTGTTTCTCGTGATATTGGCGCGGTTTCAACAGGCTCTTTAGGGTTGGATTTGGCGCTGGGCATTGGTGGTTTGCCAAAAGGGCGAGTGGTTGAGATTTACGGCCCAGAATCGTCTGGTAAAACGACTTTAACCTTGCACGTGATTGCCGAGATGCAAAAAATAGGTGGAACCGCTGCTTTTATTGATGCCGAGCATGCATTAGATCCTATCTATGCTGAAAAACTGGGGGTGGATGTCGATAATTTATTGGTGTCTCAACCCGATACAGGTGAGCAAGCGTTGGAAATTACCGATTCCTTAGTGCGTTCAGGTGCGGTGGATATTGTGGTCATTGATTCCGTTGCGGCCTTAACCCCTAAAGCGGAAATTGAAGGCGATATGGGGGATTCTCATATGGGGCTTCAAGCGCGTTTAATGTCACAAGCGTTGCGCAAATTAACCGCCAATATTAAACGCACCAACACCTTGGTTATTTTCATCAACCAACTGCGTATGAAAATTGGGGTGATGTTTGGTAACCCTGAAACCACGACAGGTGGGAATGCATTAAAATTTTATGCCTCGGTGCGTTTAGACATCCGCCGTATTGGCGCGATTAAGAAGGGCGATGAGATTTTAGGAAATGAGACCCGTGTAAAAGTGGTCAAAAATAAAGTCGCACCGCCATTTAAACAAGTGCAGTTTGATATTTTATACGGTCAAGGTATTTCACGCGAAGGTGAAATCATTGATTTGGGCGTGAAAGAGGGCTTTATTGAAAAGTCAGGTTCTTGGTACGCCTACGAGGGGAAAAAAATTGGACAAGGAAAAGACAACGTTCGTCAATACTTGCTTGATAACCCAGATATTGCCGAAGAGGTGATGGATAAAATCAAAGAGGTTTTGATGCCTAGTACCACGGATAAAGTGAGTGATGAATCGGTGAAAGATTCTTCCAAAGCTACGGCAAAAACGACGAAATAGACTTTGAAACAAGCCGAAGCATTTTTAAAAGAGATTGGTTTTTCTGTTTTAGAGGACGAAAAATCTTCCCCCCCCCTCTTATCGAATCAAATAGGGGGGGGGAGAAAATTTGAACTACGTAAACAAATAGAGTCCCGAGCGGTTTATTTATTAGGGATTCGTGAGCATGGTGCCAAAGAGCTTAAGTCTAAATTGTTGACTAAGTTTCCAGAAACGCCTGAGTTGCTGGCGGAGTATCAAGAAGTATCTGGTTTTGTATCCAATGTGATTGATGACGTATTACGGCATTGCCAAGAAAATAATTGGCAAAGTGATGAACGTTACATTGAGCAGTCGGTACGAAATTGGGCGGCTAAAGGTTCGGGGCCGATTAAAATACGTCAAAAATTACAACAGGCATCCAGTCGTGACGATTTAATTTGTGCCTATTTAGACTGGGACGACAGCGAATGGCTGGAATTGGCGTTAGACGTATTGCTTAAAAAATATGGCAATACCCACTTACCCAATGATCGAAAAGAGCAGGCAAAGCGAATGCGATTTTTACAAAGCCGAGGGTTTGCTTCGGAAGTTATTTGGAAGGCGTTTCGGACAAATTCGTAGTTTTTTGACGACATCAAATTTTATTTTTTTAGAACGACACAGTCGTTATTTTTTAAGGTTATTAACATTATGACGAGTTCAGAACTCAGACAAGCATTTCTTGATTTTTACGTTCAAAAAAATCATACCATTGTTCACTCTAGTCCAGTGGTGCCTGCTAATGATCCCACGTTATTGTTTACCAATGCCGGTATGGTGCCGTTTAAAGATGTTTTTTTAGGGCAAGAAAAACGCCCTTACACGCGAGCGACCAGTGTCCAGCGTTGTATTCGTGCGGGTGGTAAACATAATGATTTAGAAAATGTGGGCTACACCGCGCGTCATCACACCTTTTTTGAAATGCTGGGTAACTTTAGCTTTGGTGATTACTTTAAAAAAGAAGCCATCGAGTTTGCTTGGGAATTTTTAACAAACACTTTAAACCTGCCCGAAGAAAAACTGTGGATTACCGTGTTTGAAGAGGACGACGAAGCGGCCGATATTTGGCTGAAAGAGATGAAGGTCAGTCCTGAGCGTTTTTCACGTTGTGGCGCAAAAGACAACTTTTGGTCAATGGGCGATACGGGGCCTTGCGGGCCTTGTTCTGAAATCTTTTATGACCACGGAGAAGACGTGGCGGGTGGCCCTCCAGGCACACCCGAAGAGGACGGCGATCGCTATATTGAAATTTGGAACTTGGTGTTCATGCAGTTTGACCGTTCCAGTGACGGCACCTTAACGCCTTTACCCAAACCGTCGGTGGATACTGGCATGGGCTTAGAGCGTTTGGCGGCCGTGATGCAAAGTGTGCATAACAACTACGACATTGATTTGTTTCAAGCCTTAATTAAAAAAGCCGCCGCTTTAACGGGTGAGCAAGATTTATCAAATAACTCTTTACGAGTCATTTCGGATCATATTCGTTCGTGTGCATTTATCATTACGGACGGGGTTTTGCCGTCGAATGAAGGGCGCGGTTATGTGTTGCGCCGTATTATTCGCCGTGCCATTCGCCACGGCTACAAACTCGGTCAAACGCAACCGTTCTTTTATGCGTTAGTGGCAACCTTGGTTGAGCAGATGGGTGAAGCCTACCCTGAATTGAAAACTGAACAAGCCAATGTAGAGCGCGTGTTAAAGCTCGAAGAGGAACGATTTGCCGAAACCTTAGAAAACGGCATGAAATTATTAGAAGACTATATTGCCACCATGAAGGGCGACGTGGTCGACGGTGATGTGGCCTTTAAACTATACGATACTTATGGTTTTCCGCTCGATTTAACCGCCGATGTGGCGCGTGAAAAAGGACTGTCGATTGATGAGGCAGGCTTTGCACAAGCGATGGAAGCACAAAGAGAGCGTGCCAGAGCCGCCAGTCATTTTGGTTCAAGTAGCAACGTACGCATTGCGTTTGATGCCGAAACCGAATTTGTGGGGTACGATCAAGACCAAGCGGACGCTAAAATACTCGCTATTTTTGTAGACGGCACTTCGGTACAACGTGTTGACCAAGGCGTGGAAGCCACCATTATTCTAGATCAAACTCCGTTTTATGCCGAATCGGGTGGGCAAGCGGGCGACAGTGGCAGTTTAACCGAAGGCATGAACAGCTTTCATGTGAACGACACCCAAAAACAGGGGGCGTTGTTTTTGCATCAAGGCCTAGTGTCTGCGGGAAGTATGACCGTTAACCAAGTGTTGCACGCTAAAATTAATGTCGAAAATCGTCGTGCGTGTGAACGTAACCACTCTGCCACACATCTGCTACATGCTGCATTACGCCATGTATTAGGTAGCCATGTTGGGCAAAAAGGCTCATTGGTAAAAGCCGATCGTTTACGATTTGATTTTTCGCATTTTGAACCGATTTCTGCTAAACAATTACGTCAAGTGGAACAACTGGTTAATCGCAATATTTTAGCCAACGCCAAAGTGGGCATGGCCGAAATGGACATTGACTCAGCCAAAGCCAAAGGCGCGATGGCACTGTTTGGTGAAAAATACGGCGATACCGTTCGAGTGGTAGACATGGGCGATTTTTCCATTGAACTGTGTGGTGGAACCCATGTGAATGCACTGGGTGAAATTGGGCCTTTCCGTATCTTGTCTGAAAGCGGTATTGCTTCGGGTGTGCGTCGAATTGAAGCGGTAACGGGGTTGGATGCATGGGAGGCCATTTATCAAGATGACGATACCTTAGCCTTTGTGGCGCAAAGCATTAAAACCGATAAAACTCAGGTGAGCACAAAAATCACCCAAGTAATGAACGACTACAAAATGCTCGAAAAAGAGCTGAAACAGTTGCAGTCCAAACTGGCCGCTTCGCAAGGAAATGACATAGCGGGTCAAGCGGTGAAGGTTGGAAACATCAATGTATTGGCGACCCAGATGGAAGGCGCGAACAGTACGGTGTTGCGTGATACGATGGATAAACTCAAAGACAAGCTTGAGCCAGCGGTGATTGTGCTCTCCGCTGTAGACGGCGATAAAGTCAGTCTCGTTGCAGGGGTCAGTAAATCCATTACTAAGCAGTATAAAGCGGGTGAGTTGGTTAACCACGTTGCCACACAAGTGGGTGGCAACGGGGGCGGTCGCCCTGATTTAGCGCAAGCAGGCGGCAGTGATGCCAGCAAACTAACCGAAGCCTTGGCGTCTGTAGTCGCTTGGGTTGAGTCTAAGTAACGCTTTAAAAAACACTTTAAAAAATCTCCCCCCCCCTCCTTAATTGTTGTTATAAATTAGGAATATAGAGGGGGGGGGGAGAAAATTTTTCTAAAACATAAAAAAAGTATTTAAGATCATGGCATTAATTGTTCAAAAATATGGTGGAACGTCCGTTGGCAGTGTGGAACGTATCCAAAACGTTGCCAATAAGGTGGCGCAATTCATTGACGACGGTCATCAAGTCGTGGTTGCCGTTTCCGCAATGAGCGGAGAAACCAACCGCTTAACCGCCATGGCAAAAGAGATGCAAGCCACGCCGTGTAAGCGAGAGATGGACGTGCTACTCACCACAGGAGAGCAAGTGACCATTGCACTATTAAGCATGGCACTGCAAGCCAAGGGCTATCCCGCTATCTCCTACACGGGTTGGCAAGTTCCCATTCAAACAGACAGCGTGCATTCTAAAGCACGTATTGAGCATATAGACAGCGAAAAAATGCTCAATCAACTTGAGCAAGGAAAAGTTGTTATTGTTGCGGGTTTTCAAGGCATTGCGCCCAATGGTGATATTAGTACCTTAGGGCGGGGCGGTTCCGACACCACCGCCGTTGCATTGGCCGCCGCTCTGAATGCAGACGAGTGCCAAATTTACACCGATGTCGATGGCGTATACACCACCGACCCACGTGTGGTTCCGAACGCAAAACGATTAGAGCAAATTACCTACGATGAAATGCTCGAACTGGCCAGTTTGGGCGCAAAAGTGTTGCAAATTCGTTCGGTCGAATTTGCCAGCAAATACAAAGTACCACTGCGCGTGCTCTCCTCTTTAAAAGAGGGCGGCGGTACACTGATTACTTCGGAAGAAAATTTTAAGGAAAGTGAGATGGAAAAGCCATTAATTTCAGGAATTGCATTTAGTCGAGACGAAGCCAAATTAATGATTTTAGGCGTACCCGATAAGCCTGGCGTGGCTTATCAAATATTAGGCCCTATCTCCGATGCTAATATCGACATAGACATGATTATTCAAAACCAAGGCGTAGACGGCACCACCGATTTCACCTTCACCATGAGCCGTTTAGATGCCGAAGCCGCCAAAGCCGTACTGCAAAGTACCGCAAACCACTTAGGTGCGCGAGAAGTGTTAATGGACGATGAAATTGTCAAAATATCAATGGTCGGTGTCGGCATGAAATCCCACGCAGGCATCGCCAGTACCATGTTTAAAACCCTAGCTGACAATGACATTAACATTCAAATGATTGGCACAACCGAAATTAAAATCTCCGTCGTCATCAGCGAAGAACACCTAGAAACCGCCGTGCAAACACTGCATGAAGCGTTTGATTTAGATAAATAACCTATTTTTCTGAGATTAAAATGGTATAAAATCCCGCTGTGAATATGGGTTTTATTATAAAAATAAAGCCGTAAAAGGGAGCGCTGTTTTTTAGTGATAAATATTTTACTCCCCCCCCCCTGTGTGTTTTTTCGTATTCAATCGTTATGCTCAATTTTTGAGATGTTTAAGCGTAGTGTTAATGGATTATAAAATTGATCAGAATTCCTGGCTAATACAGGGTATTAGAGCAAGAGTGCTTTATATAGCATGTTTTTAAATTATTCCTCCTTATAAAATAGAAGAGTTTATTGGTAATTATGAAATTTATCCTGTTTATATATATATTATTTCCTTCAATGTTAATGGCAAGTAATTTAAGCGATAGTAATAAACTCTTTAATTTTGCTGAAAGTTTGTATCCTGAATTTTTCTCTCCTGCAGGTGCTTCCAGTTTTGAGTTTGATGATTATTTGGTTCGTTATTACTCTGAAACCAATAATTATATTGGAACTAAAAAAAATGGCGAAGTTTATGTGTATGGAGATATATTTAATGGGTTATTGAATGTTGGAATCCTTTCTGATTATGTTGAGTTAGATACGGATGGTGACGAATTACTGTCTGAACTATTCAATGAACGTGCTAGTGATGTACAGGTTCAGGGTAAAGGTGTCGTAATTGTTATTTTATCTGACGATTTAAAAGGTAGTAGGCATCAACGATTTGTAATCAGGTTAGCCTCTAGACAAACGTTGCTCATTGCACATAATATTGATTTAGCTCCGCGAATTAGTAATTTATCCTTGAATGATAGTATTGAATTTTTTGGTGAATATGTATGGAATGATAAAGGTGGTATTATTCACTGGACACATATAGATCCAGCAGGAAAGCATATACATGGCTGGCTTTTACATAATGATATTATTTATCAATAATTATAATTACCCTGATATAAAGAGAACATCGACTATGCCATACGCGCAAAACTCAGTGCCGCCCTCAAAGAAGAGATAGCGGGCCTCAAAGATTCAGACTGGCAGCCACATCTCGACAAGGAAGGTAAAGAAGTTGAAGGGCAAGCCATTTATCGCACAGTGCATTGCATCGGCGATTATGAAAAACCCTTCACGTTGATTATTCAGCGCAAAGCGACCCAAGGGCAAGCGGATCTTGATCTGATGCAGCAAGAAGGCGCTGAAGAGATCAGTGCCGGCGGTTACCTTTATCGAGCCATCGCCACCAATCGGGACGCGTGGAGCAACAGTCAAATTGTTCATTGGTACAATCAACGTGCTGAAGACAGCGAAAATCGCATCAAAGAATTCAAGTTGGACTTTGGCGGTGATACATTGCCGTGCTCAGATTTTGAGGCCAATGCCCTGTACTTCTTAATCAGTGCATTATCGTACAACCTGTTTGCGCTGATGCGTCAGTTATTGCCCGAAGCACTCTCTCGTCATCGCTGCACCACAATACGCTGGCGCTTATATGCGATGGCGGCCAAGGTCATTAAAACAGGGCGTCAGATTTAT
>UOFB01000297.1_pt1 | contig 11426 bp, 14 predicted proteins | sample 1988871 | NCBI WGS metagenome assembly UOFB01 (sample SAMEA4712195, study PRJEB27164) | hydrothermal vent metagenome | biome: marine basaltic hydrothermal vent biome; feature: marine hydrothermal vent; material: mineral | place: Pacific Ocean | collected 2011-06-14/2011-07-23 | depth 1719 m | reverse complement strand
CTTCTCATGCGGTTTATACTTACACTCAAAAATACGGTTTTAGAGATTACCGAGGGGGCGGACGCTCATCGGCGCGTGAAACCGCGATGCGAGTGGCCGCAGGTGCGATTGCTAAAAAGTATCTTAAAGACCGTTTGGGTGTTGAAATTAAAGGGTATTTATCGCAACTGGGTCCTATTAAGATTGAGAATGTGACGTGGCCTTTTGATAATGATAATGTGTATTTTTGTCCTGATAAAGACAAACAGGAAGAAATTCGATTGTACATGGACGCGCTGTTAAAGCAGAAAGATTCTGTGGGTGCCAAAATTACCGTGGTGGCTAAAAATGTTCCCGTTGGATTGGGCGAACCTGTATTTGACCGATTGGATGCCGACTTGGCGCATGCCTTAATGAGCATTAATGCCGTAAAAGGCGTTGAGATAGGAGATGGTTTTGCGGTGGCGGCACAAAAAGGCACCGAACACCGAGATGAAATGACACCCGAAGGCTTTTTATCCAATCACGCAGGAGGAATTTTGGGTGGTATTTCGACAGGGCAAGACATTGTGGCGCACATTGCACTCAAGCCAACATCCAGCATCATGACCCCTGGCAAAAGCATTAATACCGATGGTGAAGCCGTTGAAATGGTCACCAAAGGGCGACACGATCCCTGCGTGGGTATTCGAGCCACCCCCATTGCCGAAGCCAAAATGGCGATTGTGCTGTTAGATCACTTTATGCGTAACCGCGCTCAAAATGCGGATGTGGTCGCGCCCATGATGGATTTAGCAAACCCATCGTGACGAACCTTCTTTCTTGAAGCTGAGTAAACCCGTTTTTCAACGCCTATCACTGCACTACTTTTTTTACTTTGGTGTACTGGGGGCGTTGCTTCCTTATATTGGCTTGTACTTTCAATCGCTTGGCTTAACGGCGATTGAGATTGGACAGCTGCTTGCTGTGCTACTCTCCACTAAAATTATTGCGCCTAATTTATGGGGCTGGTTGGCCGACCGATCAGGCTTGCCCATGCGCTGGGTGCGCTTGGCGACTGGATTAGCGTTGTTGTTTGCCGTTGGCCTTTTGTTGTTTGATTCCTTTTGGGGATTGTTTTTTACCATTCTCTTTTTTAGTTTTTTTTGGCACGCCTCACTGCCTCAGTTTGAGTCTTATACATTTGGTTGCTTAGGCGATGAGAAACACCGTTATGGTAAAATTCGTCTTTGGGGTTCGGTCGGTTTTATTGTGGCGGTACTGTTGGTTGGCTGGCACGTTGAGCACTTTTCCATTATTTGGTTGCCCATTGACCTGTTTATTCTATTGGCCGTGGTATGGCTTACGACGTTTTTACTAAAAGATCAAAAACGCACACATCACACGCACATGTCAGCTGGGTTTATGCAAATACTCAAGCAACCAGCGGTATGGAGTCTGTTACTGGTCAGCTTCTTAATGCAGCTATCGCACGGTGTGTACTATGCGTTTTTTACCATTCACTTAAACGGTCTAGGCTACAATAGCACCACCATCGCTTGGCTGTGGGCATTGGGTGTCATAGCCGAAGTGGCTGTTTTTTACTGGATGAGCGCCATTTTTAAACGCTATACTGTGCGTTTTTTAATTCTACTCAGCTTATTTCTTACCATTGTGCGTTGGCTAATGAACGCCTATTTAGCCGACTCTCTTATGTGGATGCTTCTCGCGCAGCTCTTACATGCCGCAAGCTTTGGTCTGTTTCATGCTGCCGCCATTCACTTGATTGATGAATACTTTAAAGGCAAGCATCATGGTAAAGGTCAGGCCGTGTTTGCCGCCTCCAGTCATGGATTGGGAGGTGCATTAGGGATGTTAATCGCAGGTTACACTTGGACAATTGGTGGCGCAGAACTCAGTTATGGATTAAGCGCCTTAGCGGTTGCCATCTCTTTTGTGGTGGCTTATCGTTGGATAAAGTGCGTTAAAGTGGAGAAAAAGGATGAAAAAGCTGTTTGATTACCCTATTGTGTTGGTTGTCGTACTTGCCGTGGCTATGTGGGGCGTTGGTGAGTTTATCCCCCTTTTTCAGACCTCCTTTGAATATCAAAAACGCATGGCCATCTTTTTATTAGGGGTTGGGTTTTTAATGATTGGTGTGGCGGGCTACTTATTTCGAAAAGCACATACTACTGTTAATCCCGAAACCCCTGAAAAATCAACTTATTTAGTGACTTATGGACCTTATAAATTGTCTCGGAATCCTATGTATATAGGGTTTTTATTATGGTTGATGGCATGGGCGATTTGGATAGGCAGTCTTTTGAATATCGTGTTTCTTGTGGCATTTGTGTTACTGGTCAATCGACTGTACATTGCGCGAGAAGAGCGAGCACTACATCAGTTATTTGGGCAAGAGTTTGAAGCCTATGTTCGCAAGGTAAGGCGCTGGATTTAATCGAACGTAAAAAATTTATTGAGATCATAAAAAGGAGTATTTAATGCGTTTGTTACATACGATGCTACGTGTTGGAAATTTAGAAAAATCAATCCATTTTTATACCAACGTGCTGGGTATGACACTGCTTCGCCAAAAAGAGTACCCAAAAGGTGAGTTTACACTGGCTTTTTTAGGCTATGGCAACGAAGAAGAGCACACGGTGTTAGAGCTAACCTACAATTGGGGTGTGGACGCTTATGATTTGGGTAATGCCTACGGCCACATTGCCATCGAAGTTCCCGATGTGTACGCCACGGCTGAAGCCATTAAAGCCGCAGGGGGTAAAATTATTCGTGAAGCAGGGCCGATGAACGCAGGCAACACCATTATTGCGTTTGCCGAAGACCCAGATGGCTATCAAATTGAATTTATTGGTGAAAACCATGTTAGAAAATAATCATATTGAGCTATAATTTGCCCGAAATTATTAATTGAATAAAAAAGGATAGAGCATGTCTCAGTTTGAAAATGTCACCATTATAAAAGAAGCCTCGGTTTACTTTGACGGCAAAGTCACTAGCCGAACTGTTTTATTTGCCGATGGCACCCAAAAAACATTGGGTATTATGATGCCCGGTGAGTATGAGTTTGGGACGAAACTGGCCGAAAACATGGAGATGCTCACAGGTGATGTTGAGGTCTTGTTGCCTGGTGAAACGGAATGGAAGGCGATACCGAATGTACGTTCGATTTATTGACCTATAAGTGGTAAAATTTGATTTTAATATAATAATTTTTTCCTTTTATGCTTTTTTTTGCCCGCCTTAAATTAGTCTTTTTTTCCGTTTTTAAAAATTTTTCCCCCCCCCCCCCGTTATATGACAAGGAGAGGGGGGGGGGAGAAGTTTTATCAAATATTAGTTTTCAGTCGTTTGTTTTGGTTGCTTCTGTTTTTGTCGTTTAATGCATTTTGCTTTGCTCCAAAAGAATGGCACAAAGTGTATGGCAATTAGGAAAATAAACAGTCCCATTCCAATTTCTGCAATATATTCAATCCACATTGTTTAATGACCTCTGCTATTTTTTAAGCCTTTGATTATTCTGTAATTGTACTGCGTTTTTGGTAAAATTTGCACCCATTTTATTTTATCCCCCCCTCTCTTAAGGAATTTACATGAACCACCCTAGCCAGCGATTTAACTGGAAAACTTATAAAAATGATACGCTTTCTGGCATTACCGTGGCATTGGCACTGGTGCCCGAAGCGGTTGCGTTTGCTTTTGTAGCAGGCGTTCACCCACTGGTTGGCTTGTATGCAGCGATTATTGTCGGCATGATTACCGCTGTTTTTGGGGGTCGCCCTGGAATGATTACGGCGGCGGCGGGGTCATTGGCGGTGGTAATGATGCACTTGGTGATGGAGCATGGTGCGTCGTTTTTATTTTTAGCCGTGATTATGATGGGGGTGTTTCAAATCATTATCGGCATTATGAAGTGGGGGCGATTTATTCGAATGGTGCCCAGTTCGGTTATGCTGGGCTTTGTAAACGGTTTGGCATTGATTATATTGTTTGCTCAGTTTACTCAGTTTAAAGGTGTGGACGGTGAATGGCTGTCAGGATCGAGTTTAAACATTATGATTATGATTATTGTGGCCACTTTAGCCATTATTTATCTGTTACCAAGATTGACTAAAGCCGTTCCATCGGCATTGGTTGCCATTGTGTTAATCAGTATTGTCGTGATTATGTTTGATATTAATGCTGTGACGGTGGGGGATAAAGCCTCGGTTTCGGGTACATTAGAATCGCTTATTTATGGGGATGGGGTTGAAGGAGGCTTTCAGGGCTTAAGCTGGTTTACCACCTTGCCAGAAGGGTTTTGGAGTTTAGAAACCTTATGGATTGTTTTACCTTATGCCATTATTTTAACCATTATCGGCTCAGTAGAATCGTTGTTAACCATGACCTTAATTGATGACATTACCAACACTCGCGGTAAAGCCAATAAAGAGTGTATTGCATTAGGGGCGGCCAATTGTACTGCGGGTACGTTTGGAACGATGGGTGGCTGTGCGTTGATTGGTCAGTCGATGATTAACGTCAACTCAGGTGGAACAGGGCGTTGGTCTGGCTTTTCGGCCGCATTAGGTTTGTTGGTGATTGTGTTATTGGCCTCTTCTTGGATTGAGATGGTACCTATTGGCGCACTGGTTGGGTTGATGTTTTTTGTGGTGATCGCCACCTTTAACTGGTCAAGCTGGAACATTATGCGTGGCATGAGTAAAGCGGATGCGTTTGTGATGGTGCTGGTGACGGTATTAACGGTGGTGTTTGATTTGGCGGTTGCGGTGATTGCTGGTGTTGTGGTGTCTGCACTGGTATTTGCATGGCAACACGCACAGCGTATTTTGTTGGAGCAGTCGTTTGAAGTCATGGACGGTCACAACGTCAAGGTCTATAAGGTCAACGGCCCACTCTTTTTTGCTTCCGCCAAGAATTTTGTGGACATGTTTGATCCAGAAAAAGATCCCGATTGTGTCGTGATTGATTTTATGCACTCTCGTGTGTATGACCATTCGGGTATTGAAGCGATTGATGGATTGACCAAAAAATATCAAGCCGCAGGTAAAAAATTGGTGTTAAAGCATTTGAGCCCTGAGTGTTTAATGTTACTTGAAAACGCAAAGAATTTAGTGGAAATTAATGTCTCAGAAGATCCTCATTATCATGTCTCTATCAGTGGCAAAAAGGATTAGTGATGCCTAGAATTAATGAGCTTAAAAAAGGCGATGTGGTTGAAATTAATGACGCACCACATATTGTTAAAACCTACGAGGTTCGTAACCCCTCCTCACGTGGAGCATCAACCATGTATAAAGTGCGTTTTAATAATTTAAAAACGGGCACAAAAGTAGACGAAACCTTTAAGGGCGAAGATGTGGTTAAAGAGTTAGAGTGCCCTAAAGTACCTGTTATGTTCTCTTTTGTTGATGGCGACAGTTATGTTTTTATGAACAATGAAGATTATAGTCAATATTTTTTACCTGAATCAGCGCTAGAAGATGAGAAAAAGTATCTGACAGAAGGGCTTTCAGGCATTACAGCCATTTTATTGGATGAGGCTATTTTAACCATTGAGCTGCCCACGCATGTCACGCTTGAAATCACCGAAACCACGCCTGGAACCAAAGCAACGGGCGCAGGGCGAACGAAATTAGCGGTTCTGTCAACGGGGTACGAGGTTCAAGTCCCTGAGTTTATTGAACCTTATGAACAAGTTAAAATCAGCACCTTAACGGGAAAGTTTTTATCTCGTGCTTAATCTTTATTAACATGAACGCCTTTTTATCTCCTCTTATTTATTTTGAGAGGGGAATCATTTTTCATATTAGATTCACCTTAAGTCCAACAGGTATCTAAATCTTAAAATAGCATTCTAAATGCTTCATTAAATTCTTATCTACTCATTATTATTATCTATAGGCCTTAATGCCTATCTCTGTAGATTTTACTTTGGTTAAATGCGAAAATACCCCGATTTTTGTGTGTTAATTAGGTGTTTTTTGTACCTCTTTAAATTTGATTAGTGCATTTAGCATTAGGAACCCTGTTTAAGATGATGATGTTATGAAAGGTAGAACTTGGATCTCTTTGCTATCAGCTGGGCCGATGCTGATTATTCCTTTGATGGTGGTGTTAATCTCTTTTATTGTTATTAATGCTGAATCAGAAAAGATGGAAAGCAGTCTTTCTCATATGGAGCAAAATAATATTGATCTGGTGAAATCAACGATTTTGTCTCGGGTCAATAGTATTGTTGATTTAGCGGAATATCGTAAATCGGTTATTAAAAGCGATTTACATAATCGGATTCAACAGCGGGTTGAAGACGCTCATAAAATTGCAACCGCACTGCATCAACGGTATGGCTCAATTAAACCTGAAGAGGAGGTTCGATCCCTTATTATTGAGGCGTTGCGTCCCCTAACGTGGAATGAGGGGGAGAGTTTTATTTGGATTTTAGATTTTGATGGGGTTTTTCAATTGGCACCAGAGTATTTAACCTCTTTGGAAGGAACGTCTATTCTTGACTTTAAAGATGCGACTGGGCGAGAGGTTATTAAAGAGGAGATTGCATTAACGCGTTCAGGAGGGCAAGGTTTTTTATGGGATACCTTTACACGTCCAAATACGGGAACGGATGAGCAGTTTGAACAACTTGCGTTTGTTAAAAGCTTAGGGTTTTACAATTGGTATATGGGGTCAGCAGAGTTTTTAGATATTGCCATGAAGCAAACGGATAAAAGTTTATTGGCGGAAATTAATCAGTTAAGTATGGCTGGTAAGCATTACTTTTTTATTATGAATAAGCAAGGTACTCTGCTGTTAAACAGTGCTCGACCAGAGTGGGTGGGATTGAGCTATCAAGACAGTGATGACGTAGCGATACGTGAACTGTATCAAAAAATAGTATCAGCGGTAAACAGCCGTCAAAGTAATGCTTTTATTGAGTACCAATGGCTTAACCCAAACACAGGGGAGGTGGAGGTTAAATATTCTTATGTTAAATCCGTTCCCAACTCAGAATGGATTATTGGTAGTGGTTTTTATCCTGAAGATATTGTGAGAGCACTGCAACCTCAAATAATAGAAAGTACCAAGTTGAATCAACAAAAATTAGACCAATTATTAAAGATTGCCTTTTGGAGTTTCATTGCCTCTATTTTGATTGCTATTTTGCTCTCTTGGGCGGTATATTGTTTATTATGGCGTTCTCGCAATGAGGTGGATGATAAAAATAGAGCGTTACGGGAGTTAAATAGCCAGCTTGAGAGAAAGGTATTAAAAAGAACCGAAGCGTTGACCGAAATGAATGATGAACTTGAAGTGCTAGCGCGAACAGACTGTTTAACAGGGGTGGATAATCGTTTTTCTTTTATGAAAATTGTGGAAGCAGAAGAGAGACGTTGTAAACGGTTTAAAGATACGTTCTCATTGATATTGTTGGATGTGGATAATTTTAAACAGATTAATGACCAATATGGACACGATGTTGGTGATTTGGTGTTAATTGGATTGGCGAAAATAACCAAAGAATATTTAAGAGAGGTGGATACACTGTGTCGATTTGGTGGTGAGGAGTTTATTATTGTCCTACCGAAAACTGATTTGGAGACAGCGTGTAAAACAGCGGAAAGACTCTGCCTTGAAATGGCACAACACCCTTTCCCTCAGGTTGAAAAAGTCACGATTAGTTTGGGCGTTGGATCTTATCAACCTGATTTGACGATTGATGAGCTGATTAAAAAGGTGGATGTCGCTTTGTATCAGGCGAAACGGTCAGGAAAAAATAAAGTGTGCTGTGCTGATGAATAATCGATGGCATTCATCAGTCAGTGAGGACAACACGATTTGAATTAAATATCTTTAGGTACAACCGATAAAGAATATTTTAATTTTTGAAAATTCTCTCCCCCTAGCTCTTTCATATCAATACGTGAGGGAATAATAAAAACGGGTTTATTGTTTTTCATTTCTGTCATAACACGCGCTTCAATTTCGACATCTCTGATTAAAATATCAGTTTCTGCATCAGAAGTTGCCTGTGTAAATGATTTTTGCAGTTCGGTAATGGAGTTGCTTATAAAGCGATTAAACTCTTTATTATCAACGGGTTTTGTTCGATTTATATTGATAAGGTTTGTTAAATCATTTATTTTTGAATCTTTTAGTATGAGAGCTTGATCTAGCTTTGCTATTTTATTTTGAAATGTTTTTACCTCTTTTGACTTTTCTTTTTCAATTAAACGTTTTACGGGTGGCAGAGATTTAAGTTTGCTTTCAGAGTTGAGCGTTGCTTGAAGTGAACGAATCTCTTTTTGCATAAGCGTTGTTTCTGATGATTTGGCTTTAGTGACTTCTTTTTCAATCAGCTTTTTTACTTTTGGGTTTTTAAGTAGTGCCGTTTCTGAATTTAAGTTGCCTTCTAATTTTTTAACTTTCATTTCCAGTTCACGGATATTTTTACTGGCATCTTGAATCAGGGTTTTGTCTGTGGTGGATAGTCGAGGGTTTCGAATCAGTAAGTTGAGTTTATTTTTATCAATATTAGTAGGCATGACTAATCCTTATAATGGCGTTAATAAGTTACCTTAATAAGCGGTGACTTTAATTTTAAAATAGGCTTTTTCAGAGTAGCCGTCTAGTTTTAAGTTTTGGTTGGATGGTAGGTGGCTTTGTTTTAGATCGGGGGTCACTTCAATACTCATTTCAAGTGCTATGTTAGACACCTGCATTTTATGAATAATATGATTGTCATGCTCTATAATCGAGTGACTTAAGGTTGACCCAATGACTTTAAACATCTTTTTTGGGGTGATATACACATCTTTCATAAAGGATTACTCTGTTTTATTGGTAATCAGTTCAGGAAGATAAGAGGGCATGGGTACCGGCACCATTTCAACCGAAAGTTTACTGTAGGCTGTTATGTTTCGGTTATAACGTCGCTCTTGGCGTACTTTTTTGGTGCCGACTAAAATACGGTATTTTTTATTTTGGGTATTGGTTGTAACTTGCTCTTCGATTTGCATGTCTAATGAGACTTCAATCAGTGTTTTTGAAAACTGGTAAAACGTTGGGCGAATGCCTAAATTCAGTAAAGACATCTCATTAAAGGTTGTTTTTGTGCTGCTTGTGGTATCAATAACCTTACCATCGGAATCTTTAATCTCTTCAATGGTATTGGTAATTTGCGGAACTTTTGTGGTTTCATCGGCCAGTGTTTTGAGCATTTCGATGGAGCCTAAATCCAGCGCTTGCTGTGCTTGAGCAATGGATTGCGTCATTTTGGAGACAAAATCGGCTAAGTCAGCTGATATCTCTTTGTAGGTTTCACTCATGATATTACTCCTCAAGTGGTTTAAAAAAGGGTTGGCTAATAACAGGTATTAGCCAACCAAAATACTTTAATTTAACTTATGGAGGAGCTGGTGGAGCTGGAGCTGGTTTTTCAATTCGTTTAATGTCCACCTCTGGTAACATACTTGGTGGCGGCGGTACGGGTACTAAAGTGACTGAAAGTTTACTGGTTCCTTGAACGTCTTTACCAAACTTACGGTTGTGTTCTACGTCGGCTTTAATACTGACTGAAACAGGACCCCATCCTGCTTTAAATTTGGCTGAAACACCAACTTTGGTGGAGGAGCTAAAAGAGGTTTTAATGTCCATTGACACTTCAATTTTAGTTTCTGAAAATTGATACCATGTTGGTTTAATAAAGGCAATTAAAGGCATGTCTTTGACCTTAATGACTTCAATCGTCGCCTCTACGGGGTCTTTTGTTTCATCAATTGTACCAACCACCTTAGGTACATACGTAAAGGTTTCATCGGCTAGTGCCAAGGTGGTGTTTAAAGAGTTTTTATCCAATGCAGCCTGTGCTTCTGCAATGCCCATGGCTAAATCGGATACCATTTGTGGTAAGGGTACGTCTAATAGTTCTTGTCCTACACTCATGATAATTACCTCTGTTTAAGAGTGAAATTAGAAGTTTCCAGACATGATTTGCTGGAAACGCTCAAAGTCGATATTGATACCGCCTACTTTTGAAATAGAGGGTAATTTTTTTATGTGTTCAGCCTGTGACTGGTTCGCGATTATTAGCGAGTAGTTGAGGTTGGGGTCAATAAAAAAAATTTGTTGAGCAAATTTATTTGCTTTGGTGATATCGTGATTTCTTAACTCAATAGAAGTGGACTTATCAAAAATAGCCAGATACGGCTGTAATGCCGAATCATTGGCTGGATGAGAAATTTTTGCACCAAAAGAATTTTGCATGGTTGACCTCTAAATCTTAGAAATTCAATATACATCGTTGTAAGAGGTTAGCTAATATTAATACGTTAATAAGGATTATTAATGTGTATTTGGCCTTACTCTTAGCTAGATATTACACCTGTTGAGCTTAGAATGAAATAAGATTTTAAAAAAGATTAAAGAATTTTATTGGGAGCGGTTTTGGTTAGGAATAGGGGAGAAGTTCGGGGCCTTGTTTACTTACTTTTAAAATATAAGAAACAGGATTTTTAGACGCTTGCCAATCTCCTAATACCCAGCGATGTAGGGTGTTGAACTCGGTGGAAAGGGTATGGTGGTGTGGACGGTGTGTGTGTCCATGAATCATATGTTGTACGGTTGGATACTGTTTAAACAGTTCATATACCGCTTGTTGATTGACATCCATTATGGCAGAAGCTTTATTTTGACTGTGCGTTTTTGAGTTTTGACGCATTTTTTGACCAATGGCTAAACGGCGGGTTTGGCTAAGCTTGAGAAAAGCCCAAGTAATGAATTTATTTCTAAAGAGTGTGCGCATTTTTTGATAGGATTTATCATCGGTACAGAGGGTGTCGCCATGCAAGATAAGATAATCTTTGTGATAGAGGGTGACGCACTCAATCTCTTTTAAGGGGTGAATGCCCGAGGCTTTCCAAAATGCTTCTCGCATTAAAAAGTCGCGATTACCATACTGCAAATAGATGGATAATCCTTGGTCGGTTAATCTTTTAAAGCGTTGAATAATGGATTGATATTGGGTAAGGCCAATGTCATCACCGACCCACATTTCAAATAGGTCACCCAGAATATAAAGTGCTTGGGCATTGGGGGCTTCTGTTTGTAAAAAGTGCTCAAAGGCTTGGTTGATTGGGTGGGTTGGATCGGGTTGCAGGTGAATATCGGCAATTATTAGGCTATAGGGTTTCATGCCTTGATTTTAGCAATGTTTGTTTGGAAGAGCTAGGAGGCTGTCCGAGAATGAAAGTCGTCGCGAGGGAAAGTCATTTTGAGGCAGGTTTTGTGTAAATTTAAGGCGTTTAGTCACTCTAAACAACGAAAATTTACATAAAAGATGACCCAAATGGATTTTTCGCAGTAGATTTCTCATTCTCAGACAGCCTCCTAACTCTTTTTATTAAAAGGGGAAAGAAGACTCTCTGGAGTACAAGGTAAATTGAGTTTACTCT
>UOFB01000390.1_pt1 | contig 11454 bp, 6 predicted proteins | sample 1988871 | NCBI WGS metagenome assembly UOFB01 (sample SAMEA4712195, study PRJEB27164) | hydrothermal vent metagenome | biome: marine basaltic hydrothermal vent biome; feature: marine hydrothermal vent; material: mineral | place: Pacific Ocean | collected 2011-06-14/2011-07-23 | depth 1719 m | reverse complement strand
TTTTTAATACTTAATAGCAAGGCTTTATGTTTTGACTGAATATCCTTCACCCTACGGTTCACTTCATCAATACGTCGCTGTGCTGAAATCATTTTTTTATTCACCGAGCTGGCTAACTTAGCCGTTTCAGAGCCTGAAATAGAATGGTTACTATGCCCTACTACAGCATTTACCGCTGGCATCTTCATTGTGCTATCTGTTTTTGGTATCGCGGAAGCCGTGTGTGTATTTAACCCTAACGGATCAATCATCTCTTGCTTTTTAGCTGAGACCTCAGGCGTTTGTAGCACTAATAAATCTGCCGACAACGCTTCTAATTGAAAGTTAAGTGCATCAATTTTCTTTTCAATTGTGTGGATGGATTCATTTGAGTCCACGACCTTACCAGCCATACGCTCCGTACTCACCTGTGTTGATTCAAGCATTGTTTTCGTCTCTTCATCCAGCCCCGCCCCTTTAGCAGCAAAGACACTCCAGACACCAATTCCAATGCCAATTAAAGCCAGCACAACCAGTGCAGATCCAAAAATGATAATTAATTTTTTAATCGAGTCCATATCTTCCGCCGTCATCTCTTTAGTTGGGTTTGGCTGTTCTAATTGAGTCTTCTTTACTGGAGACGTATCTTCCTCTGAAACTATTTTTTTTACTTCTGACTGTTTTTTATCTACATCAATAGGGGACTCCTGAACCAAGTCTCTCTCATTCTCATTGTCTATCTCAGGAGCTGGCGATGAAGCTTCTTCTGTCTCCAGCTCTGGTTCTGGCTCTTCCTGATTCGATTCCATAACAGGCTCTGGTAACGTAACATCATCCAACAACGAATCAATCGCGTCTTGATCTTCATCCGCAGAATCATCATTTTTTTCAGCTACTTCTAGCTCTGCTTCATCAAGAAGAGCATCAATGCTGTCTAAATCATTTGGATCAATGGTTTCGTCTGAAGCCGCCACTCTCTACATCCTTAACGAATAAAATTAATTAGGATTCTGTTAAATAGCTCAACCATACTGAACGTTACTTAACGTTACGAGAATCCAACGAATAAATCATTGGCAGGAGATAAAACTGTCCTGAAGAGTCCGAAGCAATTGCACCAAACTCTGTTTCGACATACCACTCCAAACCATCTGAAATGGTCGCGTTATTTACAATCTCAACTGCCACCTGACCTAAAGCATAAAACAGGCCACTTTCTTCTGACATTTCACCTTGTTGTATTTTTTTTTGCCATCTACGGTATAGATAAGGAGGAAGGACAGCATAGGAATCATGCCATGACGTGGGATTCTCATTTAAAATTCGAGAAGAAGGGGGTTGGGTCGGAAACCAAATTCGTGGAACATCTGTTAACTGATAAAAATCTAAAATAGGGGCGACTTGTATGCCCTTGCGCTCCGAGACAAAAGAGACAACCACGTCGATATCCTCTCTTGCTCTTGGTTTAAAAACCAAATTGGCGTCTAATTTTCGTTGCAGCCAGTGTTTTCGTGCCTTTGAACGTTTAATATTGGTCGCCAATTCAACCGCCTCACCAACCGTATTTTCTATCTTCTGGTGTTGATAGAGACCAGGTTGTTGAGAGGAGAGCCACTGTGAATAAAAAGCAGATTCAAGATTTTGTGAGGCAGAACTGTCTTCTGTTAAAACCAATATATTTTGATAATCATGCTCATTTAAAAAATGCATTAATTGCATAACGCCCCTTACTCTACTGGGGGAAACCGCTCTTTCATTTCCGTTCAAAAAAGCCATTTCATTAAAATACAGAATTGGAATTCCAGTATTTAAAACTTGCCACTCTGCGGCGACAGATTTGCGTAGAGGCCCAAAAACAACACTGGGCTCATAAGCCTTAACCTGCTGCCAAACATCAAAAGCTCCTTCATATAACATCGTATCTAAAACCACAAGAGAACCCAAAAAATCAATTCTCTCTAAGCCAGACAACAAACTCTCTAACAGTTGATTTCCAACTTGCTCATACTCTCCTGTCAGAGGCAACAAAATAGCCACAACCTCTTCTTCATCTTTTGAAAATGTCAACGGCTGAACGCCGTTTTTTATCATCAAGTGTGAAGCAACAATTGGAGTCGATATGTTCGGCGTCACGGGCTGCAACTGCTTTAAACGGGTTACTCGCGCTTGAAACAGTGGGAGAACCCCTATTTTATCCAACTGATTAAGATAGTTTTTTAACGTATTTTCTTCACCATTTTGATAAGCTAATTCGGCCTTTAAAATCAAGATTTCTTGATCCACTCTCAAAATTTGATATTCAATATGTTGGCTGTCATCTTGACTGGGAGGGGGATTTGAATGGTCATTTTGATTCATCGCACTAGGCAAGGTAGCATTAGGTGCAAGCAGCTCTTCCCACTCACTATACTCGTTGGCAAAGATTGCCGTAGGCAAAGTCAACATGCCACACAGCAAGCAAACAAAAGTGCATTTATTCATTAAGAATCGTCCAACCTCCCTACTCGATAATGGAACTAAGAGAGTGATTTTGACACAATTTCATAAACATCTTTTGAAAGATTGCTATGATTCAAAATATGATTTAATGCTTTTTTCATCTTAATACCTCTTGCTTCGTCATAGCGCTTCCAGTGCGTAAATGGTGCCACAATTCTTGCCGCAACCTGTGGATTAATCCCATCTAACTTAATCACTTGTTCCGCTAAAAAAACATAACCTTGGCCATCAGAACGGTGAAAACCTAATAGATTTAATCGACCAAAGATACCTAATACGCTTCTTACTCGGTTTGGATTGGTATAAACAAAGTCTTTATGCTCAACCAACGCCTTAACATGCTCTAAAGCATGTCGATGATGCGAGGCTGCTTGCAAACTAAACCACTTATCCAAAACCAATGCATCATCATACCAACGATCATAAAAATCTTGTAAACACGCCTCACGTTCAACATGATCGGTATGTGAAATCGCTTCTAACGCCGCTAATACGTCGGTCATATTATGCTGACGCTCATACTGTGATTTTGCGAGCCCAAATCCATTTGGTAATAGAGTTAAATACCGTAAACATGCATTTTTTAACTTACGACATCCAATATCCTCTTTATGATATTGATACGCTCCGCTTTCGGCCTCACTTAGCTGCTGGTAAATAAAAGAGAGCTCAACTTTATAATGCTGTGCCAACGCTTTCCTTAGCCATTGATGAACATGGTAAACCGCATCTGGATTCACCACTGAAAACTGCTCTCCAATATAGGTTAAATCAGGCAAGATAATCGTTAAGGCAATCAACGCTTTGTCTTCCGCTGTATTTTGCAACAAACTCAAAAAGGCTGCACTTACTGCATCAGATAACATTAAAGGTTGATTAGCCTCATAACGATGAATATTTTCTTTTATTTCATTTAACGCCAATATTTGAAATGATTCCCAACGAATAAAGCTGTCTGAATCAGACCTTGCTAATAAACTAAGCTCCCAATCGGTATAACGGTATTTCAAATGAATCGGCGCCGAGAACCCTTTTAAAAAAGCAGGAATGGGTGGTGTCGTTACCTTGGTAAAGGTAAATACATCTGTTTGCGTGCAACACTGCAATAAAAGCTCTGTTTGTGATCCCATCACCTTTTTTTGAGTAAGCGCATCAGGTACTAACACCATCGGCTCTCCCTCTTTAGAGAGCAATCCAAAACGAATCGGAATCAGCAAAGGTTGAAAATCATCCGTTGAACATGCGATCTTTTGATGACATGTAATTTGATAGGTTTGCAATGCCATATCATATTCAGTGGTTATTTCAACCGTCGGTGTGCCCGCTTGAATATACCAATGATGCAACTGAGTAAGATCAACGTGATTGGCATCCTCCATCGATTTTCTAAAATCAACGACGGTAACAGCCTGGCCGTCATGCCGTTTAAAATAAAGGTCCATACCTTTTCGAAAGCCTACTTCTCCCAACAAAGTATGGTATAGACGAACCACTTCAGCGCCTTTTTCATAAACGGTCATGGTATAAAAATTATTCATTTCAATGTAAGACTGAGGTTGTATTGGATGCGACATAGGACCCGCATCTTCCGGAAATTGATTACTGCGTAATCGTTTAACATCCTCAATTCGTTTTACCGCTGGCGACAACATATCTGCTGTAAACTCTTGATCTCTAAAAACCGTTAATCCCTCTTTCAAAGTTAATTGAAACCAATCTCGGCAAGTGACACGATTTCCTGTCCAGTTATGAAAGTACTCATGAGCAATAACAGCCTCAATACCTTCATAATCCACATCCGTTGCCGTTTCGGGCTTAGCCAAAACAAATTTAGAGTTAAAGACGTTTAACCCCTTATTTTCCATCGCACCCATATTAAAGTCATCGACCGCAACAATCATATAAATATCTAAGTCGTAAATAAGGCCAAAACGCTGTTCATCCCATGCCATTGATTTTTTTAACGATGTCATAGCATGGGCACACTTATCTAAATTACGCCCCTCAACATAAATTCTTAATACAATTTCTCGTTGATCTACCGTTAAAAACGTATCTTCAATATAAGCCAAATTTCCTGCGACGAGTGCAAATAAATAACTTGGCTTTTTAAATGGATCCTCCCAAACCGCATAATGTCGATTATCCGCTAAGTCACCCCATTCAATTAAATTACCATTCGATAACAGCACTGAATTATCATTTTTATCTGCAATAATCTTAGTGGTAAAGCGTGTCAAAACATCTGGACGGTCTAAAAAATAGGTTATTTTTCGAAAGCCTTCTGCTTCACACTGCGTGCAGTAGTTACCACTGGTACGATACAAGCCTTCTAGCGCCGTATTACGCTCAGGAGAAACTTTCGTTACCACAACCAACTCAAACTCTGCACTCTCAACCTCTAACGACAAAGAAATATCATCTACATGACACTGTTCAATCACCTCTTTACCGTTTAACAAAACAGAAAGAAGCACCAAATCTTCACCTAATAACGTTAAAGTCTGCTGACCTGAAAGCCGATGAAACTGCATCGTATTTTTTACAACCGTCTCTACAGGATGTAAATCAAACTCTAAAAAGGTGGTATTAATGGCAAACTCAGGTGGTTGGTAATCTTTTAAATAATGAACGTCAGGTGTACTTGCTATCATGTAAGAATCTCAATCAGTAAAACGGTAAAAACAACGGCACTGCAAGCAGTGCGAGCAATAATCATTTGAAACGAAACAACTATCTGAATCGTTATAAACAAAAAAGCCTTTCTATCCAGAGGATAGAAAGGCTTTTAAAAAATGATTGAAAGGTAATTTAGTATGAAAACTCTGCGCGACGGTTTTTAGCCCATGCTGCTTCATTATGCCCTTCGACTGCTGGGTTTTCTTCTCCATAGCTAATCACTTGAATACGACTCGGACTCACACCTTCTGCAATCAACGCACGCTTAACCGCATTAGCACGACGTTCCCCTAAAGCAATATTGTACTCACGCGTTCCACGCTCATCACAATACCCTTTTACAGTTACTTTTGCTGTGGGTTCTAAAGCCATATAATCCGCATTAGCTTTAATGGTACTATAAAACTGTGATTTAACATCGGATTGATCAAAATCAAAATAAACCACTTCACGTTGAATGGCGGCAAGTAATTCTGCTTTTTGTGCGGCCAATGCCCTTGCTTTTGCCTGCTTTGTCGCCTCAATATCCTCATCCACTTGAACAACAATAACATCTTCAACAACTTGAGCCACCTCGGGTGCCTCTTCAGTGGGCTTAGGCGTAGAACTACAACCTACCAGTGTAACACCCACAAAACCAACTACAAATAACTGCTTGATACTCTTTACTAACATCGTTCTACTTCCTAAAGTTCTAAAAATTTATAACAGTAATATACCGTAAAATACGGCCTTATACCTTATTTTTTTCATTTTTATCATAAAAAAAAATCCACTAAAGAGAATGTTACAGTTCTCTCCTAGCACCAGCGGCTATTTTTAATGCCCCTTCATTATGAACCGTAACCTCTTTCTTTTTCCACGTCACAATATTTTCAAGATGAAGCTTGGCCAAAATACGTGAAACCGTTTCAGGCGTCAACCCTAAATGAACCGCCACATCTCGATGCAAAATACTTAAACGAAATTCATCATAGACATAACCTCTCATACGATAACGCTCAACCATACTCCAAATAAATTGTGCAACACGTTGATCCGCATTACGCTTAATAAGCATTTCTGAATGAGAACGCCCCTCATTCACCTCTTTACTCATAACCATCATAATTTGCTGATTTAGGCTGGGAATCTGTAAAGATAAATCGGTTAACTGTTCAAAAGGCAATGCACAAACACTCACTGAATCAATTGCAATGGCACTCATACAATGTTTTTTACTCGCTAACGCATCAACACCTAATACATCACCGGGTAAATAAAAGCCATGAATCACCTCATCCCCTGAGTCCGAATAAGAGTACAACTTAATCACGCCTGCTCGAATCGCAAACAAAGAAGTAAAACGATCTCCTGCTTGAAATAAAAACTGACCTTTTTTAAGTGGCGATTTTCGCTCGACAATCTGATCCAAGCGATCAATATCTGATTTTACAAGCCCCGTTGGAAAACAGACTTTCTGTAAGCCACAATTCCGGCAACTTGCGTTAAACGCTGACTTAATTTCAGTCATATTCTTTCAAATCCAATTTATACTATTTAAAATTTAACAAAGATTGTAGTCATTTTATACCGTTTGTCACGTCTAATTACTGCAATTGATATAATTCAAAGTAAACCCCCTATTACACATGCGAAAGAATACTTATCAAAATGGAACTATACCCTACAACTCTTAATTAAAAATGCACTGTTTAATTTTTAATCAACTTAACAAATAGTAGCTAAAATAAGGGACTTAGATACTATTTTATTAAGTTACTCACAAAGTTATCCACAGTTTTTGTGAACAAAACTACATTCGTTTGTCCAACTTCACAAACAACCCAAAAAACCTTTAATTTCAATAGATTAAATAAAACAATAAAAGTTAAATAAAACCAATACCACCTAACATTCAACAAAACCTTGTCAAGGTTTTTTTTAGTTTATTCACCTTTTATAAAAAAACAAAAAAACTTGACTTTTAACAGGTTAAAGCTAACCTCAGAACAAATTCTCTCAACCATCGACTCAATTAGGTAGTTTTTTAAAAATGGCAAAAATACTCGGCATAGGAAATGCGGTACTAGACACAATATTAACCGTCTCACACCACCCAAAAGAGAACCAAGAGATCAGAGCAACCAGTAAAAAAATATCCACTGGTGGCAATATCAATAATACGCTATACGTCTTAAGCCAACTTGGACATGAAACTAGCATTTGCAGCACTTTAGCAACGGATAATGAAGCCAAACAACTTCTTGAAGGCCTCAAAAAACGTCAGATATCCACCACACATATTCAAAAAATTATTCAAGGTCAAACCCCTAGTTCATTTATTACCCTAAACAAAGAAAATGGCCATCGAACTATCGTTCATTATCGCAATCTCCCCGAAGTAAGCTTTGAGCATTTTGCAAACATCACCATTGAGGCGTTTGATTGGCTGCACTTTGAAGGACGAAATATTGAAAACTTAACTGGAATGCTCAACATTGCCAAAACATTTCTAACCAAGCAACCTATCTCCCTTGAAGTAGAGAAATCAAGAGAAGGAATTGAAGCACTTTTCAGTCAAGCAAACCTGCTTATATTCTCTCACCACTACGCTGTTGAACAAGGTTTTTCTAATGGTGAAACATTACTCCAGCACATTCAAGCAAGCGTACCAAATACCAAACTCGTTTGCACATGGGGAGAACAGGGCGTGTGGTTTGCAGATATAAATCACACAATTCAACATATTAAAGCAGAAGTGGTTCACCCCGTTGTCGATACGTTAGGTGCTGGAGATTCCTTTAATGCAGCACTCATACACTACCTAATCCAAGGAAATTCTCTTAAAAATTCGGTCACGGATGCAAATTCTTTTGCTGCAAAAAAATGTAAGCAGTTCGGGTTAGACAACCTATTGGAATCTTCTACCATCAATAAACCCATTGCAAATATCAAACAACTTAGCACCGCTAAAACCTTAGTTGTACACTGCGAAAGTCGCAATCAGTCCATTGTATTAATTAAGCATCAAGACAGTGTCAAAGCGTATGAAAACAACTGCCCTCATCAAAATGTTCCACTAAACGAAGCTTATAAAATTGATGTAAACCCTTTTCAAAAAACCATGAAATGCTCAGTACACGATGCGTATTTTCAAATCAAAGATGGGAAATGTATTGAAGGCCCCTGCTGGAATGAGAGCCTTGCAACGGTAGAAATTACAATGGATGAAAAAGGAGATATTTATTTAAAACAATAAGAGAACTCTATATTAAAAAAAGAGGCTCAAGCTGAATTGAGCTTACTCTCAAGAGAGACAACGATAGAGCATAAATTTTCTCCCCCCCCCCTAGGGAGAGACTATCCTAGGAGGAAAAAGCCTTAGAGACCTGATGTCGTTGTCGATACACCTCGTAAACCGTAATACCAGCCGCAACGGAGACATTTAAACTCTCAACCACGCCCACCATTGGAATCGCAGCAAGATAATCACACGCCTCCTTAGTTAAACGCCTTAACCCAGAGCCTTCTGCCCCCATCACAATTCCTGTTGATCCTGTAAAATCTTGATCGTATATGGTTTGTTCAGTGTCGCCATCTAGCCCTACCATCCACATACCGGCTTGCTGCATCTCTTTAAGGGTTCTGGTTAAATTAGACACCACGATTAACTTTACATTATCTGCTGCACCAGAGGCCACTTTACGTACCGTTGCATTCATCCCAACCGAATTATGCTTCGGAATGATCACCGCATCAGCACCAACGGCATCCGCAGTACGTAGCACCGCCCCCAAATTATGAGGATCTTGCACTTCATCCAAAAAGATAAACAGCGGATTTTTAGCTTTTTCCATAATACTTAACAAATCGGATTCATTTAAATCTGCTTGCTTAGCGACCAAGGCCATTACGCCTTGATGATTACCATCAATCTTATTAAAAGCCGATTTTGCAACGTACTCTAGTGAGAGCCCAAGACTCTTTGCATAATCATAAAGTGATTGCTGGCGATTATTTAGTCGCCCTTTAATAAAAGAGAGCTGATAAACCAAGTGAGGCGCTTGCTTAACAAACTTCTCAACCGCATGCAGTCCATAAATAACGTCTTGTTTCACTGTATTTCCTAGCGCTTATTGCGTTTTATTAGGCGACTTTTTACCTTTACGATAATAACGCTTTCTACGTGGTCTTTTTTGCTCGGTAGAGCCTTCTTCTTGAGACTCTGAAGAATTTTCATCCCCCTCTTCAGAAATGGTTTCATCGGTAGAGCCGCCTGAAATAAAACGTAAATCAACCTTACGATCGTCTAGTTTTACCTGAGCCACTTGCACTCGGATACGATCCCCTAAACGATACACCTTACCTGTGCGCTCGCCTTTCAAACAATGGCGTGCATTATCGTAATGGAAATAATCTTCACCTAACTCGGTAATATGAACCAAGCCTTCAACATATAACGGATCAATTTCAACAAATAATCCAAAATTGGTGGCAGCAGTGACCACAGCATCATACTCTTCACCTAAACGATGTGATAAAAACTCACATTTCAAGAAGGTCACGGCATCACGTGTTGCTTCATCAGCACGTCTTTCCGTATCCGAACAGTGCTGCCCCAACTCTTGCATTTTGGCTTCAGTGTACTCAAACCCTTCCGCACCTACTTTTTTCCAAGCATATTGAATGGCACGATGCACCAGTAAATCGGGATAACGACGAATCGGCGAAGTAAAGTGAGTATAGTGCTCATAGTTCAAGCCAAAGTGTCCTTTATTATCAGGCTGATAAACCGCCTGATTCATACTGCGCAACAAGACGGTTTGCACCAAATGCTCATAAGGCTGACCTTGAATTTCTTCCATCACCGCAGCATAATCATGTGCCGTTGGCTCATCTCCTCCTTCCAGTGTTAACCCGAAGTCTTTTAGGAAGGTTCTTACATTTTTCAAACGCTCTTCAGTAGGTTTTTCATGCACTCGGTAGACAATCGGAATTTTATGCCACTTTAAGTAGCGTGCTGTCGCCACATTGGCCATCAACATACACTCTTCAATCAGTTTGTGTGCATCATTACGAAAAACCGGCACAATCTCTTTAATTTTACGATCATCATCAAACACAATACGCGTTTCAGTGGTATTAAACTCTAATGCACCACGCTCTTCACGTGCTTTTTGCAACACTTTATAGAGCTCATGAAGGTCTTCTAAGTGCGGAACTTGCTCAGCAAACTCGGTTCTAAAGTCACTTTCAGGATCGGTTAAAATATCATTTACCTGATCATAAGTTAAACGTGCTTTTGAATTCATGACCGCTTGATAATATTGACTGCGCTCTAATCGACCGTGTTCATCAATGGCTAAATCCGCCACCATACACAAGCGATCAACATGAGGGTTTAACGAACACAACCCATCAGAAAGCTTAGAGGGTAACATCGGTACGACTCTTTGAGGAAAGTAGACCGAATTTCCACGTTTAAACGCTTCTTTATCCAGCTCCGTTCCTATTTTCACATAGTGAGACACATCGGCAATGGCAACCACTAAACGCCACCCATTTTTACGGCGTTTTGCAAAAACCGCATCATCAAAATCTTTCGTGTCTGACCCATCAATGGTCACCAACTGCATACTACGAAGGTCTTTACGACCTTCTAAATCGGCTTCGACCACTTCGTCTGGAATGGCATCTAACTCTTTCAACAGTGCTTCTGGCCACTCATTCGGAATACCATACGCGTGAATCGCTGCATCAATTTCCATACCCGGCGCCATATAGTCACCGACCACTTCAATGATTTTACCAATCGGGCCTGATCGTAATGTAGGCTGGCTTAGAACTTCAACTAAAACAACTTGTTCTTCTTTCGCGTCCAACAAACCATCTTTAGGAATAAAGATATCTTGTGTCAGACGATTATTATTAGGCCGAACCCAAGACAAACCATTTTCTATTGCCAAACGCCCAAGCACCTGCTTAGTATTGTGTTCAATCACTTCAACAATCGCGCCTTCTTGGCGGCCACGTCGATCTTCACCAATAACAGAAGCGATCACTACATCACCATGAAGGGCTTTATGCATCTCTTTTTCCGATAAGAAGAGATCTTTCCCCCCCTCTTCAGGTACTAAAAACCCATAACCATCAGGGTGACCTAAAACACGCCCTTTAATTAAGTCCATTTTTTTCAGCAAGCCAAATGCACCACGGCGATTACGAATTAACTGTCCATCACGCACCATCGCTTTTAAACGACGTGATAACGCTTCATAACGCTCTTCATCCTCTTCTGAAACCTCAAGCACTTTA
>UOFB01000071.1_pt1 | contig 11499 bp, 10 predicted proteins | sample 1988871 | NCBI WGS metagenome assembly UOFB01 (sample SAMEA4712195, study PRJEB27164) | hydrothermal vent metagenome | biome: marine basaltic hydrothermal vent biome; feature: marine hydrothermal vent; material: mineral | place: Pacific Ocean | collected 2011-06-14/2011-07-23 | depth 1719 m | reverse complement strand
CCTCTTATTTGGTTGCTTATTATCAGAGACAGCCTTAAAAGACAGGGGCGGGGACAAGGTGAATTGAGCTTGCTCAAGAGAGGGTACTCTGGAGTAGATTTTATTAAGCAACGACTTGGCTTGGATTTTCCGGCATTGCCACAAGTATCACAACGTATTTGGATTCATTGCGCTTCCGTGGGAGAAGTTAAAGCCGTAGAACCCCTGATTCGTGTATTGGAACCTCAATATCATATTCTCGTTACCACCAGCACTCCCACTGGCCAACAAATGGTTAAACGTTTATTTGAAGAGAAAGTTGAATATTGCTATCTTCCATTCGATTGGCCTTTTGCCATTCAGCATTTTTTAAAAAATTGCCAACCGACGGAAAGCTGGATCGTTGAAACGGAAATTTGGCCTAATTTGTATCGTATTTGCGCTCAACACGCCATTCCACTGAGCATAATCAATGGACGGCTGTCTCCTAAAACATTCAATGCTCCCAATTGGCTCAAAAAAAGCTACCAACAAAGCCTGCAATGCGTTCACCAAATACTGGCTCGCTCTCAAGCGGAAGCTGATCGCTTTATTGCCTTGGGTGCATCGAGCGAAAAAGTAACAGTTTTAGGCAATTTAAAATACGCCCAAGCTATCTCCGTGCCACACGCCCCACGTCCGATTTCTCAAGAGTATATTCTGCTCGCTTCCAGCCATGACGATGAAGAGCGACAAATAAGCCAACTCTGGAAGTCACTCAACCGTTCCGAGTTACTCATTATTGTTCCACGTCACCCAACGCGCAGCCAGACGATTCAAAAACAACTGCTACCTCTGTTTCCTGATCTGAAAATAGCCAGTAAAGACCAGCAACCAGATGCCAACACCACGCTATTTTTAGACGACCGTTTGGGCAAACTGATGCCTCTGTTTGAACACGCCAAGTTAGTGATTATGGGGGGTAGTTTTGTCGCAAAAGGGGGGCATAATATTTTAGAGCCTGCAACTTATCAAAAAGCGGTGATTACAGGCCCCGATATGAGTGATTTTTACGAGGAGATGACGCTACTGCAAAATTACTCTGCCATTATTCAATGCCAAGATTACCAAGCCTTATCAAAAATTCTCCCCCCCCTACTTGACGATTTAAAACAGTGCCAATCGTTAGGAAAAAATGCACTTAAGGCCATCCAGACCCAGCAAAACATATTGAAAGATTATTTAAATAAGTTAATCTAAAATTCGTGTAAAATAACTCTTTACGTTTATTTTTTAAATCTAGGAGATATTATGGCTCGTGTTACTGTAGAAGATTGTTTAGATCAAGTAGAAAACCGTTTTGAACTGGTCATTTTAAGCGCAAAACGTGCTCGTCAAATTGCCAACGGAGCAGAACCAACCGTTGAATGGGATAATGACAAACCCACTGTTGTGGCCTTACGTGAGTTAGCGGCAGGTTCCATTGATAAAGATGTTGTGATGTCTGATCCAAACACCCCTCCTTTCTTTAGTTAAATATTCACGGTTCATTGTCTCTCTATGCCCACCCCAACCTCACTCGATGGACTCATCGAAAAAGCTTCTAAATACCTTTCTGAAGAACAAATAGAACGGATTAAAACGGCTTTTGAGTTTGGTAAACACGCGCATCAAGGGCAAACTCGAAAATCGGGGGGTGACTATATTTGGCACCCCGTTGCGGTCGCTGAAATATTAGCCGAAATTCAACTCGATAAAGAGAGCTTAATTGCGGCCATTTTACATGATGTCGTTGAAGATACCCCTTACACCAAAGAGGACATTACCGAGCGGTTTGGTGAAAGCGTGGCTGAGATTGTGGATGGTGTCACGAAACTGGGTAAACTTGAGTTTGAAAGTCCGCAAGAAGCACAAGCTGAAAATTTTCGAAAAATGATTTTGGCGATGGCGCGAGATATTCGCGTCATTCTCATCAAGCTGGCTGACCGCCTTCACAACATGCGTACTTTAGGTGTGATGCGCCCAGATAAACAGCGCCGTATTGCGCGTGAAACGCTGGAGATTTTTTCACCCATTGCAGGACGTCTCGGCATCAATGCCATTCGTATTGAACTAGAAGATTTAGGCTTTAAAGCCATGCATCCTCTTCGCTATGCCGTACTGGAAAATGCCGTTCGTAAAGCACGTGGTAACCGAAATGAAGTGGTGAAACAGATCACGGATACCATTCAAAATCGCTTAAACCAAGAGAACATCACTGGCAATGTCATTGGCCGTGAAAAGCACCTTTACAGTCTCTATAAAAAAATGCGCAATAAACGACAAAGTTTTGCGGATATCTTAGATATTTTTGCTTTTCGAATCATCACCAATACCGCAGACGATTGCTACCGAACACTTGGCTCCATTCACTCACTTTATAAGCCTTTACCAGGTCGTTTTAAAGACTACATCGCCATACCCAAATCCAATGGCTATCAGTCATTGCATACCGCACTGTTTGGCCCTTTTGGTGTGCACCTAGAAGTGCAAATTCGTGATAAAACCATGCACGAGGTCTCTGAACATGGCATTGCCGCACATTGGCAATACAAACAAGATGAGACGGGTGAAGAGCACACGCCTTCTCATGTGGATGTGAGAGCACAAGAGTGGGTTAAAAACCTACTCGAAATTCAACAGAGTGCTGGTAACTCCCTCGATTTTTTAGAGAATGTAAAAATTGACCTGTTCCCAGATGTCATTTACGTGTTTACGCCACAAGGCGATATTATTACCCTACCAAGAGGGGCAACCCCCGTTGATTTTGCCTACGCGGTACACACCAACATTGGTCACTCAACCATTGCCTGTCGTATTGATAAAAAACTGGTGCCATTACGCACGCAACTTGAAACAGGTAAAACCATTCAAATCATCAAAGGCAGTCTTGCACAACCCAACCCAGCATGGTTAAACTTTGTTAACACCGCCAAAGCCCGCTCACAAATTCGTCACTTTATGAAAGGTCAAAAAGTAGAAGATGCCATTCAACTTGGACGAAAAATGCTGAGCCAAACGCTACGTAAACACAATATGTCCTACTCTGGCCTAAACGATGAAACACGTCGAGATCTCATCAATACCTTAAAGCTTTCCAGCTGGCGACAGTTGCTGGAGGATTTGGGTACAGGCAACCGAATGGCACCCCTTGTTGCTAAACAAATTCACGACGCAGTACTTGGTACAGATGACCAAGTCCCCATCATTCAAGATACGTTTGAAAAAGGTATTTCTCTCCCTATTTCTGGAACAGAGGGTATGTTGTTGCACTTTGCAAACTGCTGTCACCCCATTCCAGGCGATGCAATTGTTGGCTTTATCAGTGCCGAGAAAGGGTTGGTTATTCACCGTTGCAACTGCCATAATGTAAAAAGCATTAAAAACTTATCCGATAAATGCCTTGATGTAAACTGGGAACCCCATCCTGAAGGCACTTATTTAGCAGAACTCCAGCTTGAAGCCAGTAATCAACGTGGCGTATTAGCCACGATTGCCAATGAAATTGCAAAAACCAATACTGATATTGAACGAGTACGCTCAGAAGATAAAGACGAAAGCTACAGTATGATGCACTTTGTTATTAATGTGCGTAACCGAGTACACTTAGCACAGGTGATGCGCCGTTTAAAGCAGTTGCCAATTGTTGAAAAAATTCACCGAATTTAAAATCAAACCCGCTCAAAAAAAGGAATTTACCTATGCGCGAAGTGATCTCAACCCCCAATGCCCCTCAAGCGATTGGTACGTACTCTCAAGCCGTTCGTATCGGCAATACTGTCTATCTATCAGGTCAAATTGCACTGATTCCTGACACCATGAAAATGAAAGAAGGTGATATTGCAGATCGCATTCACCAAGTGTTTAAAAACCTCACGGCGGTCTGTGAAGCCGCTGGTGGTTCGCTACAAGACATCGCCAAACTGAATATCTTCCTAACCGATTTAAGCCACTTTGCGACCGTAAATGAAATCATGGCACAATACTTTGATCAGCCTTATCCCGCACGAGCAGCGGTTGGCGTAAAAGAACTGCCCAAAGGCACCGATGTTGAGATGGATGGTGTTATGGCCTTGTCGTCCTATTAAATCATTATTCGACCATGACACAAAATAAGAGAGAGCAAGGTGAACTAAACTTGCTCAAGAGAGGGGACTCTGGAGTAGAATTTAGGTTAAAACGTCTTCTTCCATAAAATCCTCAGAAAATGACTCCAAATCTTTAGTAAATTGTTTTACCCTGCGTTGTGCCCTCGTATAGTCCGTATTACCTATATTTAATCGTTTCATTGAACTCGCGGCATTGGAACGAACTTCCTCGGTAATATAACGCGCCTCTTCTGTCTCAGCAACAATCGCTCGCGCAATACTCAATAGGTTAATCATTTCGTACGCAAGATTTTCGCCCTTTGGGCACTTTTTAACATTGTCTTGTTGGAATAAAATCCCACTGTAAATGGAGTTTTTAACACGCCATTTTTTAGCCACATACACCCCTATATAACTGCTGGTCGTGCCATACGCTTCCAACTCTTTGGCTTGAGACTGTGAGGGGGTCATTAAACTGGTTAAATAACAGGCTTTATAAGACTTAGGATCATAAGTGTTTAAAACAATATACCCCACGTTATATAACAAACCGAACAGATAAGCATCACTGCTTGTAATACCCTTACAACGCCACGATAACTCCGCCATGGCGGTCGCAATTTTGATGGCATGATTGACAATTAAGGCACTGTCTCCCGTGGCTTGAAAGGTAAACTCAATCGCACTTGAAAAGAAAACGGTAAAGACCCCTTTTGTGCCTAGAATAGTAACGGCTTGCCGAGCGGTAGTAACTTCTTTTTTGCTCATCAACGATGCGACAGCCAAAAATTTAGTCAACAATTTAGGATTGCGTCCGATACACTCGGCCACGACCACAACATCTGGCTCTGGTTTAAGTGACTCGTCTTGAAGTCTTGCGACCTCATTTGGAATATGAGGCAATTTCACTTTATTAATAATTGACATTGCGACAGCGAGCTGGTTTTTCATCTGTTTAATCCGTATTATTCAACAAAAAGCTAAGACCAAAATCCTTACATGACTATTATCTTGGCTGAGTTATTTTATCAAGACAAACAGTAAAAATATGCTTTATTACCTAAGAATATTAGATAATAACCAACATGTTAGCCCAACACCCATTAAGCGCCTTAAAAGGCGTTGGCCCCAAGCAGTTTGAAAAGCTCCAAAAATTGGGGCTTTTTGTGGTTCAAGACCTATTATTTCATCTGCCTTTACGTTATCAAGATAAAACCCAATTAATGAATTTAGACTATGTTTTAGTGGGGGAGGAAATTTTAACAGAAGGCACGGTGCTCTCTCAAACCTTAAGCCAGGGACAAAAACGCAGTTTATTGGTTAACATTCAATCACCGATAGGAACGATATTAACCTTGCGATTTTTCCATTTTTACCCTCGTCAAGCGCAGCAGTTTCGTTCTGGTCGTACCATTCGTGTTTTTGGTGAGTTGCGTTCAGGTTATCATGGCTTAGAAATGATGCACCCTTCTTATGAGTTTATTGATCTAGAAAATCCGTCGCCTTTAGAGACTACGCTTACCCCTGTTTATCCCACAACAGAGGGGTTAGGCCAAGCATCGTTATTAAAGCTGATTCAACAAGCCATTGCTCTGCTTAAACAATACCCTCTCGATGAATTTTTACCCCCCCTATTATTAGAACGTTTGCGACTGCCGTTGTTAAACGAAGCGTTACTGACGTTGCATCAACCACAAGCCAACGATGACCTCGTCAAAATACAGCAATTTCAACACCCCGCACAACAACGTTTAATTATTGAAGAGTTGATTAATCAACAAGCCACCATGTTACAAATGCGGGCACAAGAACAACTGCGAAATGCACCTGCTTTTCCACCGAGTCAATTATGTAATGCCTTATTAACCAGCTTACCCTTTGAACTCACCCAAGCACAACAACGCGTACTGCAAGAAATTCAGCACGATTTAACCCTGCCTCACCCCATGCAACGTTTGGTACAAGGAGATGTCGGTTCAGGTAAAACGGTCGTTGCCGCATTAGCTGCCATTCAGGCAGCGGATGCGGGCTATCAAGTGGCGATTATGGCGCCCACTGAAATTCTTGCTGAACAGCATCTTCATGCATTTAGTGAATGGTTAGATCCCTTAGAAATTCCTATAGCATGGCTCAATGGTCGAATGAAGGTGGCTGAAAAACGCTTTATGATGGCACAAATTGAAACTGGTGCTGCAAAGGTTATTATTGGCACGCACGCCCTTTTTCAAGAGGCCGTTATTTTCCATAAACTAGGCCTAGTGGTCATTGATGAACAGCATCGTTTTGGGGTACATCAACGCTTATCACTTCATGAAAAAAATCGTGAAGAGGGCGTACACACTCATCAATTGATTATGACCGCCACGCCTATTCCACGAACCTTGGCCATGACGGCTTATGGTGATTTAGATCTATCGGTTATTGATGAACTGCCCCCTGGCCGTAAGCCCATTGACACCGCCGTACTAAGCAATGAAAAACGAATGGAGGTTATGGAACATTTATATCTAAAATGCAAACAGGGCGTACAAGCCTATTGGGTCTGTCCACTGATTGAAGAGTCGGAATTGCTCCACGCACAAGCCGCAGAGGTCACCGCAACACTCTTTTCAGACCGTTGGCCAGACTTGCGGGTTGGTTTAATTCATGGCCGATTAAAAGGGGAACAAAAAGCCCATCTAATGAAAGCCTTTAAAGCGCACGAGTTGGATTTATTGGTCGCCACCACCGTTATTGAAGTGGGCGTCAATGTTCCGAATGCCAGCCTGATGATTATTGAGAATGCCGAACGATTAGGTTTGGCACAACTGCATCAACTCAGAGGGCGAGTAGGACGAGGCAGCAAACAAAGTCACTGCGTCTTACTTTATCAATCCCCGCTCTCTCTAACGGGTAAAGCGCGCTTAAAAATTATGCGAGAGACCACCGATGGCTTTAAAATTGCCGAAGAAGATTTAAACATTCGAGGCCCTGGGGAAGTGCTCGGCACCAAACAAACAGGCGGGTTAAGCTTTAGAATTGCCGATTTAAAGCGCGATGCCGAATGGATTCCTGTCGCCAAAGAGTGGGCAAATAGGATGGTCACACAGTACCCAGAGCAAGTTGAAGGCTTAAAAAAACGCTGGGTGGGTCAACAAATAGACTACCAACACGCTTAAAAAGGCTATACTAAAAACGCATATAACGGAAAATAGACACCATGTTAGCCGAGAACAGAATTTCTAAAATCAAACAGCTTTTAAATAAAAAAACCGAATCTCAGTCGATGCCTACTCGCCCTTTTTTTTGGAAACCCGCCAAGTTAATTCAACGCATCAGTGCCGTCAAAAATACACAAAACTGGCTAACCACCAAGGGTTCTCTTACCACACAACTACGGCAACTCTGCCCTGAGTTAGAGGTCGTCATTCTTTCTGAAAAATTAGAACGTCCTTTAGCCAATGAAGCCCAATCATTAGGGTTACAGCCCAGTGAACCAGCATGGATACGTTGCGTGTTATTACAGGGGGGGGCTGAAAATTGGGTTTATGCCAGAACCGTCATACCCCACTTTTTAGAATCCAATCCTTGGTTTCACTTACAACAACTTGGCAACAAGCCATTAGGTGAGGTACTGTTTCAAGACAGTGCTATTCAACGCACTCCTTTTACTTTTGCTCGCCACCCCTTAACCAACTGGCCTTATTTACCGCTCTCTTCTGACCAAGAGAGTAAAGTCGTCGGTTATGCACGTCGCTCGGTCTTCACACAGCAACAAGCCCCACTCTTGTTGACCGAAGTATTTTTGCCCAGCTTATTGAAAGAGGGATATTCATGCAGAACCTAAAAAATCTTGCAACCGTATTTGGCGTTATCATTGCCTTACAAATAGCCTTAGGAACCTCCTCACTGTTCTATTTAAACAGCATCGCTAAAGAGGCTGAAAATCTCTATCAACACCCCTATGCGGTCAGTAATGCCTCACGAAATGTCAATATCAACCTAATTTCAATGCATCGCTATATGAAAGATGTGGTGCTCGCCGAAAATGAAATGCAATTACGTACAGCCCGGGAGCATGTTGATCAATATGAAAAAAAGGTACAAGAGAGCTTTAATATTATTTTTAATCGCTACTTAGGCGATCGAAAAGACATTCAAAGCGTATACGGCGCATTTTTAAACTGGAAGGTGATACGCGATAAAGTCATTTTTTTAAAAACCCAAGGAAAAAATAAAGAAGCAGCCCATATTACCAAAAACAAAGGAGCACAGCATGTGGCTCTATTAAATCAAGAAACTCAAAAATTAATTGATTTTGCTGATAACAAGGCCAAAACATTTTTTAACAACTCCATTGACGCTAAAAATAATGCACTCTCCGTCATTGTTTCTCTCTTTATTATCACGGTACTCTCCTCTATTTTTATCGCATTTTACTCTTTAAAACGTTTACGGAAAGCACAACAAGATATTAAAAGCCGTATGCATTTGATTGATCAAAATATCTTAATGGCAAAGTTTGATAAAAGTGGCGTGATACTGGATATTAGCAGTAAATTATGTCGTTTTTTAAAAGTATCAAAACAAGAAGTAATTGGACAAAAATCTCATTTTTTCATTGACGATAAAGTTTGTGATATGCAACCAGAAGACATTTTAATCACCGCATCAACAGGAAGAAAATGGGAAGGAGAGCTATGCATTAACACCCCTGATAATCACTTAAAATGGATTCACTCTACGATTCACCCTGAACTGGATGAAAATTACAATGTGTGCAGTTATTCCAATATCATTCAAGACATTTCTGACCGTAAAGCGATTGAAGAACTCTCCATTACCGACCCGCTCACCAAGCTCTATAATCGACGTCATTTTGATCAAACTCTTGAAAAAGAGTTGCGTCTTGCTAGGCGAAATAAAAGCTCTGTAACGCTTGCGGTTATTGATATTGATTATTTTAAAAAGTATAACGACCGCTATGGTCATCCTGCGGGCGATCAAGCACTAATTCAAATTGCTCAAGTGTTTTCTCAATCCTTAAACCGTCCAAATGACTATGTTTTTCGATTAGGGGGGGAAGAATTTGGGTTCATTTTTTCCAATTTTAATCATAAACAAACAATGCTCTTTCTAGACCAGATCAGAGCCCAAATAGAACAGCTCAATATTATCCACTCCGACAGTGATATTAGTGAATTCATGACCATCTCAATCGGTGCTCAGATCAGTTCTAATGACCATCGACTTGACAGTAATCAACTATACATCAAAGCGGATGAAGCCCTGTATCAAGCGAAGCTAAAACGCAATCAAGTTGTCATCACAAACCAAGGTAAATTTGAAGTCATTCAAGCCTTTAGTTAAAAGGGTTCTAAACACCTAAATCCCCCTTGTAAATTAGAACGCATTCTGTAAAATCATATTCTATTTTTTACACTCGTTCGCAAGGTATTTATGACAAAATTCAATCTATGGTTAACCGCCTTATTACTCCTTAACCTATCCGCGCCGGCATGGGCAGAACCCAAAAAAAAAACGGCTTTTGAACAAGGGGTCGAATACTATAATAGTGAAAACTATAGCAAAGCCTATACAACCTTATTGGAAAGTGCAAACAAGCAAAATAATCAAGCTCAGTTTTTGCTCGGCCACATGGCTCTATTTGGTATCGGTACAGATAAACAGCCTAAAAAAGCACTGGAATGGCTTACCTTATCCGCAAATGCGGGCAATCCAAATGCACAAAGTTATATGGGAACCATCTATCTAAAAGGTGAAATCGTGAACAAGAGTGAAAAGGAAGCTGCAAAGTGGCTTTTACTGGCGGCTGAAAATGGGGTAGCCGAAGCTCAAAATAACTTAGCACATCTTTTTATTACCGGCCAAGGGGTGGAACCTTCTGCTGAACACGCTTTTAAGTGGTTTGACAAAGCCGCCGAACAAGGGCTTTTAGATGCGAAACTCAGCTTAGGCTTAATGTACGAACAAGGACTTTATGTTGAGCAAAACTACCAAAAAGCCGCACAGCTGTATCAAACTGCAGCTGAAAAAGGTGCACCACAAGGCATGCATAATATTGGAATGATGTTACTCTATGGACATGGCTTCGAAAAAAACACTGAAAAAGCGTGTAATTTTTTTACCACCGCGGCTAAGCTAGGCTTTCAAGACTCCATTGATAATTTAAACTTACTGATTAACCAAGGGGTATGCCAAGCGATGAGCATGGATTCTCACAATGCACACACGATGGAGAGTGGTTTTACCCCTTTTTGATTCTTACTTAATTTACGGATAGGACATATCCAGCATGAAACATTTCTTTATTTTATTAATGAGTATCATCACATTAAGCGCCTGTAGTACCATGCAAGAGGTACAGATTATTCAAACGGGCGCCAATAGCTATGAGATGACAAAAACAGACAATAATTACCCTGGAGCCGGTATTTTACAAAAAGAGATCACTCGAGAAGCAATGGGGCTTTGTCGCTCTTTAAAAAAACGATTGCACACCATCTCTATCCATGAAACCAAACCCCCTTTTGCAGGGAGCAAAGTGCCCTTGGCTGAAATTAAGTTTGAATGCCTAGATCGAAAACACTAATAAATCTCTTAAGCCCCTCTCTAGAAGGCTGCAAAGGCAATGGTCGGTAATAAGCACAAGAAAAGGTTTATAATTATAATATAATAAGCCTCCATGGATTCAAAGCTCTTTTCAACCCAAATCCTACTTTTTATTTAAGTGATCACTAACAATCACGACAATATACATACGTAAAAAAATCAGATTCTATTAAACTATGACCTACCCTATAAAGCAAATACACGCTTCTTACAACCCGTTAGAAGATCGTGTTTTATTGACCGTTGAAACACACAACCAACAAATTTATTTAGGATGGATTACCCGTCGATTTGTTACCCTATTGCTCCCAACGCTTCATGGTCAACACCCGATTACAAAAGCCAGTATGTTTGAAGATGCTCCTCAAAAAATGAAGCCACCACAAATAAAACAATCTCAAAACACTGAGTCGAAAAGTGCCCCTGAATACCCACTAGGAGAGTCGCCACTGCTCTTTTCCAAAATCAGTTTCAGTGCGTTAAGAACAGAAGAGGCCGTGTTTATTTTATCCCCCAACACAGGGCAAGGAATCAAGCTGCCCTTTACTCCTATCTTATTAAATCTTATGCTTAAAAATCTAAAGGCGCCATTAGAACAATCTGATTGGGGCATTGAACACGAAGGAATCTATGGCGTTCCTATGAATAATCTATTGCAGTAAAAAAGCAGGGGGGGGGGGGCAAAATTTTTCATTAAATATAATAGCAAAACCTTATAATCAATTAAATGCTATACCAAAACTAATAGTTATAAAAAAGACTTAAAATGTAAAGTCATGCTCGTATATTACCTAACAGTTTT
>UOFB01000202.1_pt1 | contig 11519 bp, 10 predicted proteins | sample 1988871 | NCBI WGS metagenome assembly UOFB01 (sample SAMEA4712195, study PRJEB27164) | hydrothermal vent metagenome | biome: marine basaltic hydrothermal vent biome; feature: marine hydrothermal vent; material: mineral | place: Pacific Ocean | collected 2011-06-14/2011-07-23 | depth 1719 m | reverse complement strand
GTTTTGAAAGGTTCAGTAATCCGTGTAGAAAAACACCCGCCGATTTGGATTGATCAACACCCGTTTCGGTCGCAAACAGGACGGCGGTAATCTCATTGCGGTCAATTTGATCTAAAATGGGAGCGGCTGCTTTGGCTGCCAGAGTCACGACATCTTCATCAGGCGGCGCAATGGACATTTTTTCTTGGCCGATGCCGATGTAAAACTTATCGACATCAAGGTTCTTTTCGGCCGCAAAGGTATCTAAACCTAAGTAATAGTCTGCCGTTGCAAAATGGAGTAAATCAATACCTACTTTCATAGTTAGAGCGGATTCTTTTCTATTAAATGTTTGGAATAAGTAATGCGTTGTTCAAGTGTAAATCATCCACGTTTTGGATGCCTAGTAAAAACTGTGCCGTGGTCAACTCTTGTTTAAATTGTTCAATGCATTGGACGACATTTTGGGTCGAACTCAGCGCAGGGGCTAATAAAGGCGCAGCCACTCCGCATAAACGACCGCCCATTATAACAGCTTTTACCATATCTATGCCGTTTCGTATGCCACCACTGGCAATAAAAAAGGCTTTGGATTGATAGGGATGGCTCATTTTAAGGGCTTCAAGAGTGGTGAGACCCCAGTCTTGGAAGGTGAATCCCAGAGGGTTATCGGCACGATGGGCTTCAATTCGGCTCCAAGAGGTTCCACCTCGACCTGCCATATCAAAGTATTGGATACCCGCTTGCAAGCCAAGTTCAATGTCTTGAGGAGAGAGGCCTGCTCCCACCTCTTTAAGGATAATGGGCACGTCTATCTGTTGAGACAATTGATGGATTTTATCGGCCAAGTTAGAAAAGTTGGTGTCCCCTTCAGGTTGGATTACCTCTTGAAGCGGGTTGAGGTGAAGGTAGAGCGCATCCGCTTCAAGCGTTTCAACGGCACGTTTGGCTTCATCTATCCCAAAGCCATAGTTGAGTTGCACTGCGCCTAGATTTGCAATGAGTGGTGCGGTGGGGGCGTATTGGCGTAGAGCAAAGGTATGTTGTGCCGCTTGATCTATGATCATCGCTCGTTGTGACCCAACGGCCATTGGAACTTGACATATTTCAGCCGCTTCCGCTAAGTGGCGATTAATTTTGCCTAAATTTTGTGCCGCACCTCCCGTCATGGATGCGATAAGGAATGGGAAAGCAATCTCTTTACTAAGAAATTGAGTGCGGGTTGTTATCTGTTTTAAATCGCATTCTGGAAGCCCGCGATGCATCAGGCGTAGGGTATCAAAACCACTTTGATTACGCTCAATGTGCGTGTCTTGTAATATCGCATTAATATGGTCTTGTTTACGTTGTGTGACTTGCTGTGCCGCATTGGTTGGTTGGTTTTGTTTGCTCATGAATGGTGACTCAAGTGCGTTCAAGTTTGAGGTGAGTCGCCATTAACTCACCTGGATTGGTTTGCGCGGCGAGCAGTGATAGTTCACCACAAAAGGCCGTTGCACCAGCAATACAAGCAAGACGGCGGGCATTGATGCCAGGTTCCACATCGGTTTGAGTGCAGCCGAGTTGCGTTAAGTTATCTAAAACAAAATCCAGTCCTTTGCCATTGCCCACGCTGCCTACGATGAGATTTGGCAAGGTGGTTGAAAAGTATAAATCTCCCTCAGGGGTCACTTCGGTATGGTTGATGGATTGCGAGCCTTCCACAATGTTGGCGGCATCTTGCCCCGTTGCTAAATAAAAGCCAAGCAACATATTGGCAACGTGGGCATTTGCCGTGCGTAACCCTCCTGAGACAATGCTGCCAATTAGGTTTTTCTTAATGTGCAAATCCACTAAGGCTTCGGGGGTGGTTTTTAAAAATCGCTTGCAAAACTTACGAGGAATCGTGGTTTCGCAAATAACGTATTTTCCACGCCCTAAAATTCCATTGACGGCAGAAACTTTTTTATCGGTACAGTAGTTCGCCGAGATAGAGACGTAGCTTAGTTGTGGATAGTTCTCAAGCAACCAAGGGATTAAACGGTCGGCCGCATTGGTCGCCATGTTGTGACCCGAGGCATCGCCCGTACTGAATTCTAATCGTAGATAGATTAAATTGCCTACCACTTGATAATTTGTATCGAGCAGTTGTGCAAAACGACTGGTTTCCGCCACAATGGCTTGCAAGTCGAGATGCCTAGATTGAATTTGATTGAGACATTGACGTGCCACACTGGCATTAGGGGCTTCTAATAACACGGAGCGTGTCATACGCTCGTCCATGACGGTTACACGGATACCTCCCGAATGGGCAGAAACTCGCGCACCACGTGCCACGGAAGGCCAAAGGGGCGATTCATAGGTCGCCATGGGCACCATTAAGTCATCAGTTTCAACGTCACCAATGAGTTTGAAGGGGCCGACGGATTGCATCGGAATAGAGGCGTATTGATTGGGGGGGAGACTGTCTTTTTTCATGTTGGATATTATAAGGGATACAGGGTAAATTAAATAGGGATAGGACTTGAATATGAGTTTTAAGGCCTTAATATATGTCCTGAAGTATTTTGAAGATTAATTGAAAAGGAAGTTCTTATGGCTATCGCAACAGCACGTCACATTTTAGTAGACAGTGAAGAAAAATGTAATGAATTAAAAGATCAGATTAACAGTGGAAGTGATTTTGCCGATGTAGCAAAAGCGCATTCAAACTGCCCTTCAGGTAAAAGTGGTGGCGATCTTGGTGAGTTTGGCCCTGGGATGATGGTACCTGAATTTGATAAAGTCGTTTTCAGCGCAGAAATAGGTTCGGTTGAAGGGCCTGTTAAAACACAATTTGGTTATCACTTATTAGAGGTGACCAGTCGCACAGACTAACTTCTCTAAGGGATCTTTCATGCAAAGGTCTCTTCGTCTAAAAATGACAAAAAGCCACGTTATTTGTTGAAAATAACGTGGCTTTTTTGTTTTATACTTCATCTAAGTTCGGCATCACTCTTGGTCTCAGGTTTAAATAAACCCCTTTTTTTGTGCCAGAAAACCAATGAGATAAAAGCTCACTAACACAATTAAAGGCAACCAAATAACGTCTACTTTATGTAATAAACCAAAGAGTAGGGGGGTTAAAAAACTGGTTAAAAAGGCAAAGCCAAAAGCGCAAATAATAATAAACAGGGTGAGGCGTAAAAAGGGTTGCACCCCTCCAATCTGTTTTTTAATGAAGCCTAAAATGTCAGAGCCATAAATGATCAATAGCGTGGATACCATGGCCAGCCCAATTTCATATAAATAGCCTTGCAGCCACTCTGCAAAGGGGGAGATAAGATCAATTAAAAAGGTTAAATCCATTAAAGTCTTCTTTGTTTCAGTGGTAAGGCGTAAATGTAAATTTTTGACCGCTTAATACCGCTTCGTACATTAAGCCTCCTTTTGCAAGGTTAAATACCGCCATGCCTTTGTAGTATTGGCCTTCGGTTTTGAGATGTTTGTTGCCTGCATTAGCACTGGCAGAGGTTCCTTTGGTTGAGGCTTCCGCAGCAACGCCTGCATTGATGATGACTGCGGATGCATTTGCGCCAAATTCAAAATTGCCACTGGTAAACTCATCGTAAGCGCGTTGGTCTTGAAAGAAGATGATTTGACTGTATGCTTGCCCACCAAATTGCCAGCCAATTGAGGCTTGCGCCATGCTAGCTTGACCTTTGTAACGGCCTTGTTCGTAGACGCGCCCTTCGCCATAGGCTCCTCCAACGACAAATCCAACTTTCCCGATGGTTGGAAAAATGGCAAAACCATAGGCGTGATCAAAAAACTGCCCTGATTTAGCGTTCTTAAAGGCGGCAATGGTTAATTGGTATTCGGCATCATTTACATTTTGATCCATTTGCGTTTCGGTTTGAATGAGCTCTTCGTCTTCACCATGAGTGGGTGTGCCCTCTTCGGCATGAGAAATGGGAGTGATGGCCGTGAGTGAGGCTAAAAATAGCACGGTGATTGAAGCTTTCTTAAACATAATGAGTTGTCCTTTTAAAGGTAAATGAGTGATTTGAGTGTAAAGCATTTTAATCTAAATCAAGAATAATGGGGGGGTTAAGCATTAAAAAATTATGGATGTATTTTTACTTACAATAGCTTTTAACATTATATAGTAATAAAGTACACGATGAGATCTTTGCACGAGAGGGATGCGAGACAAGCTCAATTCACCTTGTAGCAAGCTATTTACAAGGTTTTAAACGAAAATCAGGGGGTTTTTATCCGTGCATCCTTTCATGCAAAGGTCTCATGATATTTAAAAGGAAAGTCATGAATGGATAACGAGCAGCGTGTAAAGTTGGAAAAGGTTAAACTTTTGTATCAGCAGTCTCCAGGGCTGCTTGTGGGGTTATTTTTTGCTGGAACGGCGGTTTTTTTATTTGTACTTTTGGAGGGGCGTAATGTTGTTTCAAATGCATTGTATTTTTGGTATGCCGCTCTCATTGTTTTAATTACGATACGGATTGTGTTGTATCAGTTTTTTCAGAGAGCGAAAGAAAAATTGCTTAATGTCACAAAGTGGATGATGCTATTTGCATTGATGGTTATGTTCTCAGGCCTCATTATGGGGGGAGCAATACTGCTGTTTTTAGATTTTTCAGACCCTGTCTCGATTGTATTTTTAACGATTATTATTTTTGGAACCTTTTCAGGCAGCATGGGAGCCTTATCTAATTTTAGATTTATCTATTGTCTCTATGGCTCATTAACGGTTGTGCCGTTAGCGATACTCTTTTACCTAGAAGGTAATGAATTTGCTTACATGTCCTTTTTATTGGGCATTTTTTTTGTAGCGCATTTCTTTTTTGCCAATAACATGCATAAAAACATAGAGGACTCCATTCGTCGAAAGTTTTTAAATGAAGAGTTGATCAAAAAATTAGAAAAGCAAACGCTTATTGCAGAAAGAGCTAACATGGATAAGTCTCGTTTTCTCGCCGCAACAAGCCATGATTTACGTCAGCCTTTGCATTCATTAAGTCTATTTTTAGCGGTTTTAAATGCAAAATTAACCACTGACGAACAAAAACAGATTTTAAAAAAATCACAACGGTCTCAAGAGATTTTAAGTACCCAGTTAAACTCCATTGTTGAAATGACCCAAATGGATGCAGGAGAGATACTTTTAAATCCCACGGGATTTTGGTTGAAGTCATTTTTAGAAGAGATTGTTGAGGAGTTTAAGTTATTAGCTCATCAGCAAAATATAGTGCTAAAAGTTCGATTAATAGATGGCTATGTTTATTACGATGCGGTTTTATTGGCTAGAGTGATTCGAAATTTAATTTCGAATGTGATTAAGCACTGCCCTAATTCGACACTGCTTGTTGCGTCGAGAAAACGAGCTGATCGCGTAGCGATCTATATTATTGATAATGGGTCTGGTATTTCTGAAAAAGATCAGACGAATATATTCTCTGAATTTTTTCAGTTAAATAACTCGGAAAGAGATCGAAATAAAGGGCTGGGGCTTGGTTTAGCGATTGTGAAAAGATTGGTTGAGCTTTTGGGTGTGTCGATTGAGTTGAAAAGTCAGCTTGGTAAAGGCACCTGCTTTAAATTGGAATTAAAGCAACAAGGCTTACAAGGTGCATTGGCATCCGCTCCGAAAAGAGAGGAGGTGGTTGATGTTGCTTTGGATACTAAACGTTTATTTATTGTGGTCGTGGACGATGATGTTGATATTTTAGAGGCCATGGGAACCATTTTGAAAATGTGGCATCATGAGATTTTATTAGCACCAAGCCTAAAAAAACTGATGAGAGCCTTGAGTCAGGAACGTTATTCTGTACCCGATTTATTGATTGTGGATTACCGATTAACCGAGCATCAAACGGGCGTGGATGTGGTTAATCAGGTAAGGCTCTTTTTTAATAAAGAGATTCCTGCAGTCATTATTTCGGGTGATACTACTCTTGGGCTAGAAGCACTTGTGAACATTGAGCAAACAGACATTTTTTATAAGCCTATTTCTGATCAGGTGCTAAAAGTGATTTTAAGCCAAGTTTAAAGGTCATGAAAAGGGTTTTATGAATACTAACTTTTGTTAGTATTTTTTAGGAGCAAGAATACGTAAAGTACAGCGCCGTAATTTTGGGAAAAAACGATGAAGCTATTAATTTGCGATGATCATGAGTTGTATCGAGAAGGGCTAAAGCTTCTTATTGAGAACTATTTTTTAAGCCAATGTGTACAAATTGATGAAGCGATTAATATTGAGCAGGTATATGATGCGATTCAACATAATCCATACGATATTATTTTATTAGATTTATCTATGCCAGGCTCTAAAGGGGTTTTAGAGGTGTCTAAAATCATTGAACAGACTGCTGCTACAGTGGTGGTGGTTTCGGCAGACAGTCGGCCTCAAACCATTAATTTAGCTTGTGAACAGGGAGCAAAAGGGTATCTTTTAAAAGCAGACTCTTCCAGTACTCTGCTTGCTTCTTTGGAGAAAGTGATGCAGGGGAAGGTCTGTTTTCCTAAAAATGTGTTGTCAGCCAAATGTGTTATTAAGCACACGTTTTCTAAACGACAACTTTCTGTATTGCACTGTTTGATTGAGGGTAGCAGTAATAAAGAGATCGCTAAGAAACTCTTCTTAAGTGAAGGGACGGTTAAACAATATGTGAGTTCAGTTTTAGTCGTACTTGGTGTCGAAAATCGGACTCAGGCAGCGATTAAAGGCGCTGAAATGATTCATGATCGAAGTTTGTAAGAGGGGTTGGGGTGAATTTATGTTGATGTTGAAAAAAATAGTATTGTGGCACGTTGGAGCGGCATTTTTCTTGATAAGCAGTGTGGCGTTGGCGACTCAAACGACTGAGACAGAATCATTGGTATCTGCGGCTTATGCTATGCCAGATAAATACAGTGCCAGCGTGACAAAGCAAATACTTTCTGCGGGAGGAAATGCCGTGGATGCCGCCGTTGCAGCAGGATTTGTTTTGGCGGTGACCTATCCTGAAGCAGGTAATATTGGTGGCGGTGGTTTTATGACACTGTTTCATGCCAAGGAAAAAAATCCAGCGGATAAAACGCTCTTTTTAGATTATCGAGAAAAAGCACCCAAAGCAGCGTTTAAAGCATTGTACTTGGATAAAGACAAGGAGGTGATTCCTTATCGTTCACTGGTCGGTTACCAAGCTTCAGGAGTACCTGGAACGGTGAAGGGGTTGTGGGTTGCGCATCAACGCTTTGGTTCTCTGCCTTGGGCTGAGTTATTGGCTCCTGCGATTCATTATGCACAAGAGGGGTTTATTGTTTCAAAGTCATTGGAACAAACCGCCGTTTGGTATCAAAACTGGATTGCAAATAAATCCAAAGACCCCCTGAACTTTTCTCACTATTTCTCTGGTTTAAAGGAGGGAAAACGATTTAAACAGCCCGAGTTGGCCAAGACATTACAGCGTATTGCCAAGGAGGGGGGGGAAGAATTTTATCGAGGCGAAACAGCACGTTTATTAGTGAAAGAGATGCAACGTCATAATGGCTTAATCACGCTAAATGACCTGCACTCTTATCAAGCCGTTTGGCGAAAGCCTGTGATTGGCGAATGGAAAGCGCGTCAAATTATTTCGGCACCACCGCCTAGCTCTGGTGGCGTGGCGATTATTCAGTTGTTAAAAATGAAAGCGCTGTTACAGCCTCAATTAGAGCTTGCATTGGCAGAAGGAAAAAAACAAGGTCTTTCGGAGCAAGTCATTAAAACGCATTTTTATGCGGAACTTGAAAAACGAGTGTACGCCGATCGAGCTTTTTATTTAGGCGACCCTGATTTTATTAACGTGCCGGTTGAGACGCTGATTTCAGATGCTTATTTAACCAAGCGTGCACAAACCATTTTAATGGATGAGATTTCAGAAACAGAAAGTATTCGATATGGTAAGTTTGAGTCGCCTGAAACCACGCATTTCTCGATTATAGATGCACAGGGTAATGCGGTATCCAATACCTACACCTTAAACATGCCGTTTGGCAGTGGCGTGGTGGTCACGGGAGCGGGTTTTTTAATGAATAACGAGATGGATGATTTCAGTACCAAACCAGGCGTTGCCAATATTTTTGGTGTTGTGGGGGGTAAAGCCAATGAAATTGCACCTGAAAAAAGGATGTTATCGTCCATGTCACCCACCATCGTTTTGAAAGATGACAAAGTTGAAATGGTGGTTGGCACACCCGGAGGTTCAACCATTATTACCTCCGTATTTCAAACTATTGTGAACGTAGTGGAAGAGGGAATGACGGCACAGCAAGCAGTGGATGCCGTTCGAGTACATCATCAACTGTTACCAAAAAATCAAATTTCTTATAACCCTGCGCTGCCACAAGAGACAAAAGAGGCGTTAACATTAATGGGATATCAACTTAAAAAAAATAATTACATGGGCGATGTGCAGTTGATTGTGCAGCAAAATGAAAAAACTTCTGCTGCTTCGGATAAGCGTGGTAGAGGGGTTTCAGAGGTGTTTTAACGTTTTTACCCCCGAAATAGAAGTTTAAATTAAAGTTTAAATTAAAGCAAAGGCAACAATGACAATGGCAGCGACGAGGGCAATTAAGATAAGCGTGCGATTTTTATTGTTTTTAGAGGCCTTTTTAGAGCGGTGGTCTTGAACCACTTCAACCCCTTCAATTCGAGCATTTATGGCTCTATTTTTACCATCATTTTGAACTTTAACTTGATAGTGAATGGTATCGCCAACTATCGGACGGCGACTCATGCCTTTTAAATCTGAAATATGAATGAAAATATCGCGTTGACCATTTTCTGTGCTGATAAAGCCAAACCCTTTTGCTTCATTCCAGCGTTTTAGTTGACCTGTTATTCCAGCATTTTCTTTCGAAGCCATTTTGTAAGTATCCTAAGCTATTTAATTAATACAAAACTCTATTTTACCTAATAGAAGTAGCAAAGGTAAAATTTAATATGTGTTTTTTGAATTTAAATCAAATTGTATTCAATAGACCTTAAGTTTAGAGGGATTTAGTTGCTACGTAGTAGTAATTATGGTGCTTTTATTTGTGCAATATATAAATAATTTAATGGTAAAACCATGCTTGTATTACGTGTTTTTTGTTATGCTAAACCATTGAAAAAGCATGAATATAATGGCTAAGAATTTGGCTTTGACCAAATGAAAGGAGGTATTCATGTCTCCTCGGAGGCTGTATTAACAGATGTTTTTTTAGGGGATATGGATATATGCGCGATAACGGTAAGATCACTCAAAAAGAGTATGCATTAGAGGCTGACACGACGATTGTGTCAAAAACGGATCTTCAAGGAAATATTATTGAGGCCAACGAGGCGTTTATTGAAGCCAGTGGGTATGAGTGGAGTGAGCTGGTTGGTCAGCCGCATAATATGTTGAGGCATCCTGATGTACCACAGCAAGTATTTAAAGACTTTTGGCAGACCTTAAAATCGGAAAAACCTTGGTCTCAGGTGGTTAAAAACCGTCGTAAAAATGGAGACCATTATTGGGTGGTGGCGAATGCAACGCCTATTTTTGAGCAGGGAAGCATTACGGGGTATATGTCTGTTCGAACTCCCGCTACCCCCATGCAAATTGCAGCGGCTGAGCAGGCATATCGTGATATTGAATCGGGTCGGCTTATGCTGGTTAATGGTTATGTCTCCAGTTGGAAGGATAAGCTTAACCCTATATTACAATTTGATAACTCTAAAATGATCATTGCGCTTTCCGTTTTATTGATGATTGAAATGATGATTTCTACTTTTTTCCCTAGCGCACTTGAATTCCTACCCATTGCTCTGCTTCATGCATTTGAAATCATCTGTACTTTATTGATCGTTGCTCTTTCCGTGGTCGGTTCAAGACAGCAAAAGCAGTTTAATGGTTATGTTACCAACATATCTGAGGGAAGTTTTTCAAATGAAATTGACTCAAGAGGGTGCAGTTTACAGTCTGTTACCTTAGGGCGATTAAAGTCATTACAGATTAAGTTAGGGGCTGATTTTGAAGCGGTTAAAGAGTCTCTAAGGAGTGCCCAACGCATTGAAAAGGCATTAAATGCAACGTCGACCAATATTATGGTGGCGGATAAGTTTCGCAGTATTATTTTTATGAATGATGCGGTGAAGTCGATGCTGAAATCGGTTGAATCGGACTTGAAAAAAGAGTTACCCAATTTTGATAGTTCAAACCTATTAAGACAAAATATTGATGTGTTTCACAAGCATCCAGCGCACCAAAAAGCCATTTTAGATCGTTTAACAGAAACCTATACCGCTCGTGCGACCATCGGAGATGTGACTTTAGAGCTGGTTGTGAATCCTATTTTTGATGATCATTCAAAGCGCATTGGTACCGTGGTTGAGTGGAAGGACTTGACCAACCAGCTTTTGATTGAAGAGAATATTATATCGATTGTCTCTGAAGCCTCAAAAGGAATGTTAAGTGGCCGAGTGGATACGGAGCATTTAACTGGCTTTGAAAAAAAACTGGCTTCATTAGTGAACGAATTATTAGAGAGTTTTTCGAAGACAACACAGATGTTAAATCAGTTGTTATCGAGTATGAGTGATGGGGATATGACCCAACGTATTGACAGCGATTTTATTGGTGAACTGTTAGCCATGAAATATGCGGTTAATAATGCGTTAACCAATATTGAAATTACTTTTGTGCAAGTAAAATCGGGAGCAGAGTCTTTAGGTGAAATGTCTAGCCAAGTCTCTGTTGCCAGCCAAAATCTTGCTGATCGAACTCAGAAACAAGCTGCTGCCGTTGAAGAAACGGCAGCGAGTATTGAGGAGTTAACGGCCAGTGTTGAAAATTCAACCGAAAATACCCACAGTGCCAATGAATTGGTACACAGTGCGGCAGAAGAAGCTATGTCAGGTATTAAAGTGATGGGCAACACGCTGGATGCTATGAAGGGAATTACCGATTTAAGTCGTCAAATTGGTGAAATCACTGGTGTGATTGATAGCATTGCTTTCCAAACGAATTTATTGGCCTTAAATGCCGCCGTAGAAGCCGCGCGTGCGGGTGAGCATGGCCGTGGATTTGCCGTAGTTGCAGGAGAAGTTCGTAATTTGGCTCAAAAATCCGCCAGTGCTGCCAAAGATATTTCGGTATTAATTACATCTACTACACAGCAAATTGGCGATGGAACCCAATTGGTTGAACAAACCGGTGAGGTATTTCAAGAGATGGTCACTAAAATACAAAAGGTAGAGGAGTTAGTGGAAACCGTGGCATCCACAGCCAACGAACAGAATAAAGGCTTAGAGCAAATTAATATTGCGATGAACCATTTAGATCAAGCGACACAGGAAAACGCCGCGTTGGTCGAAGAACTTTCTGCAACGGCTGGGAACATGCAAGATGAGGCGGCGACTCAAGTGGAGTTTATTGGTCGATTTAAAGTCAATCAATCCACTTCTGCTCCTGCTCCTTTTCCTTCTCCTGCAAAATTAGGGAAGTAGGGGGGGAAGAATTTCGTATGTTTTTGTAACAAAATCCTTTTTATCCCTGTCTTTTTATAGACGAGAG
>UOFB01000068.1_pt1 | contig 11623 bp, 9 predicted proteins | sample 1988871 | NCBI WGS metagenome assembly UOFB01 (sample SAMEA4712195, study PRJEB27164) | hydrothermal vent metagenome | biome: marine basaltic hydrothermal vent biome; feature: marine hydrothermal vent; material: mineral | place: Pacific Ocean | collected 2011-06-14/2011-07-23 | depth 1719 m | reverse complement strand
CCCATAAACATCATAACCTGAGTTTATCAAAGTCGTTAAATAGCCGTGCTATTCGCCTCTTTTGATAAACTCACCTTATAATATTTCTGTGATTTTCGTTACGACTCTAGTTCTCGGACAGCCTCCTAGTATTCTCGCTCGAAACATTGTAATATTTTTCAATGATGACAGAAACAACGATTACAAAAAAGTCATAACACTGAAGACGCTATGTGAAATATTTTATTTTTAAAGACCCGCTCAATCTATCACGCAAACAACTGATTGCGGTATTTTTGTCCAGCTGTCTGGTCTTAATTCTAGCGTTTCTATTTGAAGCCTCACAACAATATCAAACCACAAAAGACGCCTTTACCATCCATGCCGATAAGCTGAGTTCAGAACAACTGCAAATTGAAAAACGAACCTCTATTTTGCTGGATGCTTTATCCCAGTATTACGCCACCAATATCAACCTAAGAAATAATGATTTTGAACATTTTGCCAAAGGCTTGTACAAACAAAGTACCCATATTCACTCCATTGGTTTTGCCCCCTACTTAACCAAAAAACAAAAAAGTACCTTTGAACAATTACAACAACAAAAAGGATTGAGTTCCGTGTCCATTATGGGCAAAGGGCTATTTGAACAAGAAGAACAGAACCCCTCTAATCATCTACTGCCTATCAGCAGCATTATTCCTTATGATGCCGAACACATTCTCTATTTAAGTGAGGATTTATTCAGCTTACCTGGCGTAGCAAATCACTTCAAAAGAGCGGCACAAACCAACCAGCCTTATACCGAACTGTTGCAATCCAGCCACACAAAAGCGTTTTACACCTTAAGCTTAAAACCGGTCTACTTTGAAGATCCTGATAGGCTAACGCCAAAAGAGCGCTTACAACAAGTAAAAGGCGTGGTTTTTATCATTCTACCGATTGAAATCATTATTTATCAAAAAATAAAAACACTCTTCTCAAGTCACAATATCTTTTTAAAGACCTCCCTGCCCATTAATAATAGTCCATTTTTTGGCAAAATGCGCTATCAACCTCATGCAAACAACTCTCTTTTATACCAGCTTGAGTTTCAATTCTATAAGCCATTCTCTCTTATCTCTAACCAGCCTCAGACTCAATTGGATTTAGAACAACACTGGTATCTAACTCAATTAAAAATGGAGCCACTAATCCTTACAATGTACGTTGCTTTAGCTCTATTCCTTGGTGTTGTTCTTTTTTCACTTATGGTGTTCCGCCACACACAACATTTACAACTGACTCAGACACGACTCGCACGAATTATAGATACCTCTCAAGAAGCGGTGATTGTAACCAATAAAGAAGGGATCGTTAAAATATGGAACCCTATTGCTATTTATCTATTCGGTTACGCAGAACATGAGGCATTAAATCAACCCATTATGCAGCTCATTTTTAAACACAAAAAAACAACAGAGCAACCGAGTACGCCTAAAAAATTAAAACAGCTGTTCTTAACCACCTTTGATTTACATCAAGAGCGTTCACACAACCAAAAACAAGAACTTACCCTGACAAGTCGTTCTGGAAAAAAGGTGATTACTGAAGTCGCTTCCTCGGTCATTAACGACCCTAAAAACCCAGAAGACATTGAGATCAGTTTTTTCATTAAAGACATTACCTATCAACGAAAAACGGAAGCGGAAATAAAACAACTTGCCTATTTTGATCCCCTCACCAAGCTAGAAAATCGTACTTATTTTAAAACACAAGTTGAAAAGATCATTCAACAAAAACAGTACCATTCGTTTGCGATTTTATTTTTAGATTTAGATGGGTTTAAACAGGTCAACGACTCCTTGGGTCACAGTATCGGAGATGAGTTATTAATTGTTATCGCCAAGCGCATCGACAATGCCCTACGCAGTACCGCACAAAATACCCATATTTGCCGATTTGGAGGGGATGAATTTGTTTTAATGCTAGGGAATGTTGATCAAAAGCAAGCAGCGCAGGTCTCATTACGACTGCTGAATAAAATTGAACGTTTAGTCAAACTGAAACACGATGAAATTAAAATTTCTGGTAGCATTGGCATTGCACTTTACCCCCAACATGGCAAAGATGTCGACACTCTGCTTCGACATGCCGATACCGCAATGTATCAATCAAAAGGTTCTGGAAAAAATACCTACTCTGTCTACGATGACGTCATGGAAAAACGCCTTTCCAAGCGTTTATTGCTCGAGAAACACCTTAGAAATGCCCTGCGACTCAATGAGTTTTCACTGGTCTATCAACCTAAAATAGAGGTCTTAACAGGAAAAGTGGTTGGTGTCGAAGCACTCATTCGCTGGAACAACCCTGTCTTAGGTTTTGTGCCACCCGATGAATTCATTCCGATTGCCGAAGAAAGCTCGCTTATCCTTGAAATTGGAAACTGGGTCGCCAAAACCTGCATTCAACAACTGGTTCTTTGGAAAGGCACTGAACAGCAAGACCTACACATCGCCATCAATGTCAGTAGCCAACAATTACAGCACCCCAGCTTTTTACAGTCGATGACTCAAATGATGCAACAAGAGAGCCTTGCCCCCAATCTTCTTGAAATCGAACTCACCGAACGTACTATCATGTCCAATGCCGAAGAGAACATTATTCGCTTTAATGAGATTAGAAAACAAGGCTTTGAACTCTCTGTCGATGATTTTGGAACAGGCTACTCCTCTTTAAGCTATCTTAAAAAGTTTCCACTCAGTATTATTAAAATTGATAAAAGCTTTATTGATGGCCTTCCTTTGGATGAGGATGATGTCAGTATTGCCAAAGCTATTTTGAGTTTATCACACAATTTAAATATGAAAGTGGTGGCAGAAGGGGTCGAAACAGCAGAACAACTTAGCTTCTTAAAAAGCTTAAACTGCAATCTTGCCCAAGGTTATCATATTAGCCGTCCGCTTACGATTCAAAATCTTGAAGCATGGTTAACCCAAAACGAAGCTTGTTTTTACCACCAAAATAAACAAGATAACACCTCAGAACAGACAATATGAAATTCTATAATCCGATTTACTGGCTACTGCTAGGAATCATACGATTTTATCAACTCTTTATAAGTCCAATCTTAGGGCCACGCTGCCGTTTTTACCCCACCTGCTCACACTACACCATTGAAGCCATTCAGCAACATGGCGTACTCAAAGGAGGCTGGCTTGCCATCAAACGCATTGTTCGATGCCACCCTTACAACCCTGGCGGGGTTGATCCTGTGCCACCTTGCAAAGGAGGCCATTCAAGCCAAGAAAAAACGGTCAAAAAAATAAGATAGGGGGGGGGAGAAATTTTTAAAATGCCCGTTAAGAACGCTCTAACTTAAGGTAATAAAGCCACTTGATTTAACCCTAAACGCTCATCCAATCCAAATAGAATATTCATATTTTGAATCGCCTGACTTGCTGATACGCGGATAATATTAAAAGCCCTTTACCAATCAATTCAGTATTAACGCGATATTAGTCGTTGCATAAGTCTTTACAGTGAAATTGCGTGTATTCCCAATGAAAAAGCCTCATTTCTATGCCAATACTTATGCAACTATTAATACCAATATTTAGTGTGAAAATAATTAAAAACCTGCAAGGAATTATGATAGCATCACCTAATCTACAGGCATCTTTACTAAGGCTGGTAGTAAACCGACTAACTTAGTTCAAAAATTAAATCATAAACTTAACGTAATGGTAAAAAATATTTTTTTCCTCATAAGTCTATGCTAAGGTCAAATTTATTAAGACTGGTTGGTCATTATACAATTAAATCAATAATACGGAAAACGATTAATATGCAGTTGCAAAAAAACAATTCTTTCTTTCTTTCTATTAGTGATCGCTCCCTTTACGGCCGTTCATGCTCAACCAAATACTATCAATGATTCATACCCCCTTGATACGGCTATATGGCAAAACCTAAACATTCCTGTTTGTTGGGAAAACATAGGTGAAAGCCCTGCGAAAAGAGCATCTGTCGAAAATGCAGTTCAAGCTACTTGGGAAGCTAATTCGCAGGTTGATTTTACAGGATGGGGTCAATGTCCAAATGGTAATTTTGCTGGAATTAGAATTGGCATTGAGGATAATGCGAGACTAGGGCCGCATACCAAAGGAATGGGAACCGAAATGAAAGGCCGCCCAAATGGTATGATGTTAAATTTCACACAGGAAAACTGGGGGCAACGCTGTACAGCTCTTTATGGCCTACAAACTTGCATTGAATGGATAGCCATTCATGAGTTTGGTCATGCGTTAGCATTTGGCCATGAACAGAAAAGGGACGATACTCCCTTCGAGTGTTCTAGTCGTATGGAACCGGGTGGTGGTGGACAGGGCAATGTTATTTTTACCGAATGGGATCAAAATTCAATCATGAATTATTGCAGTCCTAACTATAATGGACATGGTCGTCTTAGTGCGATAGATATTTTAACCGTTCAAGCTTATTACGGGCGTATCCCAACCTATAGCACAGCAAAAACCCTTCAAATACCGGTTGTTCGCGTAGGTGGTTCTAATTACTCCGCTTCACTTTCCGATTTAGATGGCGACGGCCGATTTACATTAGATGCATTTGCTAGCACAACAAATCAATCCAGCAAACCAGCGGTATACGATTCGTCGTCTTTAAAGCTAAATCTACCTTTGGTTAAAGTCGTTAATGGTTCCAATAAAGTTATTTCATTGTATTCTGCAATTATGCAACGTCATGCAGATGGAACATTGACTATTTTAAGTACGACTCAAGTACAGCCTGTGCCAGAAACCCATTAATTTTTTAAATCAGGAGAAATAAAAATGAAATTTTACTTAAGTATCGCCAGTCTATTTTTAATGTTGCAAGGTACGTCCTATGCAGAGAGCCCCGACTTTGTTCCCCTTACAGAGAACCCTACGTTTAAATCGCCTAATTTTTCGTTTGCAACAGGGGAGTTAAATATTCCGACCGTGATTGTTGATGGAAATCAGTTGTATGACGTCAAAATGCAATTGATGAATACAGAAAATGGAATGCTTTTTTCGTTAGTTAATGCGGTTGAGCAGCCTGTATTTGAGGAGATCTTTGAAACGATTACAAACAATATGTCTAAAAAAGAGGTGATAAATAGGCTTGGGATGCCACAAGAAATGCACTTCGATTTGGAAATAAAACTGCCGTATTGTGATGCGCCTCAACTAGAATTGGGGGCTATTTATGATCAATGGACCTACTTTAATGATTCATCGAAAATGGGCCCATCAGGCTTTGCGGTATGGTTTGCAAAAGTTGAGGGTGTTTCAGACAAGGAACTTGTCGTTGGAAAAGTGAATGGATATGGCTGTATTTAGCTCAATTGACTGTTTAAAAGAACGACTGCCTGGTTAAGGCAGTTTGTACAATTTGTGGGTCTTCAAGTGAGTCTATTCAGGGCATGTATCTCAGGATAGGCTGTGACTTGAAGCCCCGCACTTTTCACGGGGCATTTCCAAAACTTAAAGATTTGTTCATAGGTACTTTAAGGCAATAAAGCCACTTGATTTAACCCGAAACGTTCATCCAATCCGAACATAATATTCATATTTTGAATCGCTTGACCCGCCGCCCCCTTAACTAAATTATCAATCACCGAAGTAATCACAATTTTATCCCCCCCTGCTGGGCGATAAATGGCCATACGGCACATATTAGAGCCTTTCACCATTCGAGTTTCAGGTAAGCTACCAGCGGGCATCACATCCACAAAAGGTTCGGAAGCATAAGTCTCTTCATACAATTTCTGAACCGCCTCTTGTGATGTATTCTGCTTTAAGGTCGCATAAATAGTCGATTCCATGCCTCGCACCATCGGAACCAAATGTGGCACAAAGGTTAAATCAATCGACCCCCCTGTTATTTCATTCATTTTCTCAACCATTTCAGGTTGATGACGATGTCCATTCACGCTGTAAGCCTTAAAGCTTTCACTCATTTCTGCACCCAGCATAGCAACATTAGCGCCTTTTCCAGCCCCACTTACCCCAGATTTTCCATCTGCAATAATGGTGTTCTCATCCACTAATCCCGCTTTTAACAGTGGTAAAATGCCCAATAAAATACTGGTTGGGTAACAACCTGGATTGGCAATGATTTTTGCCTCTTTAATGCGTGAACGATAATACTCAGGTAAACCATAAACCACATCGGACATTAAATCGGCTCCCGTATGTGTCATGCCATACCACTTTTCCCATACCGCTAAATCTTCAATCCGAAAATCGGCCGCAAGATCAATCACCTTCACGCCATTTGCAATGAGCGCTTTGGCCATGCTCATCGCGACACCGTGAGGGGTCGCAAAAAAGACCACATCGCAGGCTTTTAATGCGTCAAGACTAGGTACGGAAAACTGTAAATCATAAATTCCTCGTAAGTTCGGGTACATATCCGCTACGGCAACACCATCTTCACTACGAGAGGTAATCATCGTTACCTCTACATTAGGGTGGCTCGCCAAGTTTCTGAGTAGCTCCACACCGGTATATCCTGTTCCACCGACAATACCCACTTGCACTTTTTCTTGATTTGCTTGCATGTTTTTTCCTAACTCTAAATGGTTATCGGCCACCAAACAGTGACCCCATAATTCCTCGAATAATTTTTCGTCCCAATCCACTGCCAATGGAACGTGCCGCACTTTTTACAAACGCTTCCATAGGGCTTTGCCTTGAGCTGCCACGTGAACTTCGAGTTGACTTTTTAGTCTTCGTTTTCTTATTTTTTTCATCTTTCGCTTGCTTATCCAATTCGTCCTGCTGAGCCTGCCTCTCTTCGGCACGCTCTTTTAATATTTCATAAGCTGAATGACGATCCACACTCTCATCATAACGACCTTTTAATGGAGAGCGCTCTATTCGCTCTTGACGCTCCTCTTTTGTCAACGAGCCAATGCGAGATTCGGGTGGTCGAATCAAGGTTTTTTGAACCGCTTGTGGCCGCCCTTTTTCATCCAAAATAGAGACCAAGGCCTCACCAGTACCCAGAGCGGTAATCATGGTCTCTGTATCAAAGTCTGGATTCGGTGGAAAAGACGCCGCAACACTTTTAATCACCTTTCTGTCTTTTGGCGTAAAGGCTCTTAAAGCGTGTTGAATTTTTAACCCCATCTGCCCCAAAACCTCTTCTGGCACATCCAAAGGACTTTGTGTAATAAAATAAATGCCGACCCCTTTGGAACGAATTAATCGTACCACTTGCTCTATTTTATCAATCAACACCTTCGGAGCTTGGTCAAATAACAAGTGTGCTTCATCAAAAAAGAAAACCAACTTGGGCTTATCGGGATTACCCACTTCAGGCAGCTGTTCAAATAACTCTGAAAGCAGCCATAATAAAAAAGAGGAGTACACTCTTGGTGATTGCACCATCAATTTCGTGGCATCAAACAGGTTAATCACACCATTCCCCGAAAAATCCACCTGCATTAGATCTTTCAAGTTTAACGCTGGCTCACCAAAAAAATGTTCCCCCCCCTGCTCTTCCAAAACCAACAAACGTCTTTGTATTGCACCAACGCTCGCACTGGAAATATTGCCGTACTCCCCTCGTAACGATTTTGCATTATGACTCATCCAAACCAACATCGAACGCAAGTCTTTTAAATCTAACAGCAACAACCCTTGGTCATCAGCAATTTTAAAACAACCGTACAAAATACCAGATTGAGTATCATTCAAACCCAGTAAATTCGATAATAATAGCGGCCCCATTTCTGAAATAGTGGAACGTATGGGATGACCATTTTCACCATAAATATCCCAAAAAACCACGGAATAAGGACGTTGTTGAAAATGTTCTAACGGAATTTTTTGCAACCGTTCATCAATTTTAGGATGTGGCGAACCTGCCGCACTCAAGCCTGACAAATCGCCCTTAATGTCCGTGGCAAAAACAGGAACGCCTTGACGAGCAAAACTTTCGGCTAAAATTTGTAACGTAACCGTTTTTCCCGTACCCGTTGCACCCGTAATCAAACCATGGCGATTACTCATCTTAGCCAGTTGCTCAACTAAGACCCCATCTGCTCCGCCAATGGCAAATTTTTGTTGCTCGTTCATAACATCCCCTATTCAAGAACTCTAATTCTACCCAAATTCCGGCATTTCACAACAAAAAAAGCCCGTAAAAACGGGCTTTTTAAAATGGTTTAAAATAGTCAGTATGACTTACATCATGCCGCCCATGCCTCCCATTCCGCCTGCACCCGCATCGGCCGCACCGTCTTCTTTAGGAAGATCCGCAATGGCCGCACCCGTTGTTAACACCAATCCGGCAACCGAAGCCGCATTTTGAAGTGCTGAACGAGTTACCTTAGCAGGATCAATGATGCCCGCTTCAATCATATTACAATACTCTTCCGTTGAGGCATTAAAACCAAAGTCACCTTTGCCTTCTTTTACTTTATTTACAATAACAGACCCTTCCAAACCACAGTTTGAAGCGATTTGACGCAAAGGCTCTTCCATCGCACGCAGTGCAATTTGAATCCCTACATCTTGGTCACTGTTAATGCCTTTCACTTTCACTAAAGAAGTCGCACGAAGCAGTGCAACACCACCACCAGCAATAATGCCTTCTTCAACGGCCGCGCGTGTCGCATGAAGCGCATCATCCACACGGTCTTTCTTCTCTTTCATTTCCATCTCGGTTGCTGCACCTAATTTAAGCACCGCAACACCACCAGAAAGTTTTGCAAGACGCTCTTGTAATTTTTCAGAATCATAGTCAGATGTAGACGTTTCAATTTGCGCTTTAATTTGATTACAACGCCCTTCAATGTCCTCTTTTGAACCCATGCCGTCAATTAGCTTCGTTGAATCTTTACCAATCACAACAGAGTGAACATCGCCTAATAAGTCTAGTGTAATCTCTTCTAACGAAATACCGACTTCTTCAGAAATAACCGTTGCACCCGTTAATACAGCAATATCTTGTAACATCGCTTTACGACGCTCACCAAAACCAGGGGCTTTCACCGCGGCCACTTTTAAGACACCACGCATGTTGTTAATCACCAATGTAGCCAATGCTTCACCGTCTACATCTTCTGCAATAATCAATAACGGACGACCCGCTTTAGAAACGGCTTCTAGTGTCGGCAATAACTCACGCATGTTTGAGATTTTTTTGTCGTACAACAAGACAAATGGCTTATCAAGTTCAACCAGCATTTTTTCTTGGTTCGTTACAAAGTAAGGCGACAAATAACCACGATCAAACTCCATGCCTTCAACCACGACTAACTCATCCTTCAAAGAAGAGCCTTCTTCAACGGTAATGACACCTTCTGTCGTCACTTTTTCCATCGCTTCAGCAATCATTTTTCCAATCGCCGTATCCGAGTTAGCCGAAATGGTACCAACTTGTGCAATCGCATCCGAAGTATTACAAGGCTGTGCCATTTTTTTAATTTCTTCTACAACGGCATCCACCGCCAAATGGATTCCACGGTTTAAATCCATTGGATTCATTCCCGCAGCAACCGACTTCATGCCTTCTTTTACAATCGACTGTGCCAAAACCGTTGCGGTAGTTGTTCCATCACCCGCCACATCATTCGTTTGAGACGCCACTTCTTTAACCATTTGTGCGCCCATATTCATGAACTTATCTTCCAGCTCAATCTCACGTGCCACGGTTACACCATCTTTAGTCACCACTGGCGCACCAAAAGAACGCTCTAATACAACATTACGACCTTTTGGCCCTAAAGTAACCTTAACGGCATCTGCAAGAACGTTAATACCTTCTACCATTTTCTCACGTGCATCTATACCAAATCTGACGTCTTTTGCCATTTTATAATTCCTTTTAAATATCTAATTTTTACGAAAACTGTTTGAACTCACTTAACGTTTTTTAAGCAATAATCGCGATAATATCGTCTTCACGCATTACAGTGAACTCTTCACCCTTGTCATCTTTCACTTCTTGACCCGAGTACTGACCAAAAATAACTTTGTCACCCACCGTAACCGTCATGGCAATAATCGTACCATCCGTAGAAGCTTTTCCTGGGCCTACCGCAACCACTTCACCAACATTTTGCTGCTCTTTGGCTGAACCGGGTAATAAAATACCACCCGCCGACTCTTTTTCTTCTTCTACACGGCGAATAACAACACGATCTTGTAATGGTTTAATGTTCATGGTTTCTCCTAAAAAATAAAACGAATAATATTAACTTGCTAAGATTAGCACTCTATATGCTTGAGAGCTAAAGATTTTAGTCATCTAGGAGGCTGTCCGAGAATGAGAAATCTACTACGGAAAATCCATTTTGGTCATCTTTTGTGTAAATTTTCGTTGTTTAGAGTGACTAAACGCCTTAAATGTACACAAAACCTGCCACAAAATGACTTTCCCTCGCGACGACTTTCATTCTCGGACAGTCTCCTAGACTTAACTGTCAACTTAAATAAGGATGATTTGAGATGTATTCAAGGTTTTTTTGAAAAAAAATCAAGCAAACTTAAATAAGCCCTCTAGAAATGGGGGGCTAAGAATATATAACGCTGTGAAACCTTTGCATGAAATCCAAATTCTTACATAGAGACACGAACCTATATAAAGACTTGGATGAAACCCAAATCCTTACATAAAAACCCCATCACACTTTATTTTCTGTTTCCAATCCTTCAGAAGCCTCTTCCGCTTCAGTACTTTGCACTCCCGCTTCCGATTCTACTTTTTGAGAAGCCGCATACTCTGCCAAACGGCCATGAAACTCTTGCACTCGTGCCAACCAACCCGTACGGGAATCTTGGTCAGGAAAGCGTTGAGCCACCACATCGCCCATCATTTCATCAAATACCTTCTGTCCATCGCTAAACTGCGTATCCAATTTTTCAATCGCCATTTGCCACTGCGCTAAGTAAGGCGGTAAATCAGACATGTTCACGCCATAGTTATTTTCACCCTCTTGAACCGTATCGTACTCCGCCACCGCCGCTTGTTGATAACTCGCGGCTTTGGCTTCAGTTTGTGTTAAATTCAACTGAAAACTCTGCAACTGTCCAAAATCAATTTCAAGCGCCATGGCCTGTGACAAGGCTTTTTCAATATCGCCATTAAAAAAGCGATTCGCCAATTTATCCACCTGCTCAAACACATCAAAAATGGCTTTTAATTCGTCTTCATTCAAATCGCCATTTACCGAAAAAGCAAACTGCTCTTCAAATGACGTAGACTCCATCGCCTCTTTACTTTCAAAATAACGAACCCCGCTCGGAGCAGACTGAGTCGATTGTTCATGACGATACGCCTGATACTCTGTATACAACTGTCTAAAATCAATCGAAACCGTATCCCCCTCTCGTGTCGTCAACTGCAAACTCATGCTCTCACTGTATTGATACATACTCTCAAACTGAGTCATCCGTGCCGCCGCCATTTTCCCTTGCTCAGAAGGCAAAAATTGATCTTGCTTTACCGCGGGCTGGTTTAGAGATTGATTTAATTGAGAACGAACCAAATCTGGCGCACCCAGCACAGAACCCTCATTAGACTTATCTGCTTTACCGTCTGTGTTAAACAACGATTTAGCCAACGCTGGATCTTGAGAAATAATATTAGAAGACATGACAAACCCCTT
>UOFB01000215.1_pt1 | contig 11658 bp, 13 predicted proteins | sample 1988871 | NCBI WGS metagenome assembly UOFB01 (sample SAMEA4712195, study PRJEB27164) | hydrothermal vent metagenome | biome: marine basaltic hydrothermal vent biome; feature: marine hydrothermal vent; material: mineral | place: Pacific Ocean | collected 2011-06-14/2011-07-23 | depth 1719 m | reverse complement strand
TGACGTTTTTGTTTTCTTTCATTAGGTGTACGCATACAAGGGGGGGGGGAATATTTTTAACCTCAAAAACTCTCCCCCCCTTACTAAGTTTATTCGTGTTTTTATGCAAGAATTTGGGTGACACAAGCTCATTGTTTAAGAGTTGTCTGTGTGTCATAATGACACCTATTGAATAAGGTAACGCCTTAAAAAGGATAAATGATGAACAGCATCCCCAATAATAATACTGAGCGCAAAGATACCCGTTTAGTTGCGCGAACTTCTGTTGAAATACAAGAATTCATACAGCGTGCAGCAGAGCATTCAGGCGCGAGTATTTCACAATTCTTAATTGAATCAGCCATGGAAAAAGCAAGCAGAGTGATTGAGCAGTCTGAAACCTTGCACTTGTCGATGAAAGGTGCGGACGCTCTGTTTGATGCATTGGAAAACCCGCCAGAAGCAAACAATAAGTTATTGAAAGCGGCGAAGCACTATAAGGACACCGTGAATGTCCACCATCATCATTGAAGAGCTTACTAAGCACCATAACCGTAAAGCGTTTGATTGTGGGGTGACAGAGTTAAACCATTTTTTGCAACAACAAGCACGGCAGAAAACCAGTAAGCATATCTCAAAAACTTATGTTGCTTGTTGGAAATCAACTCCCACTGAAATTATGGGTTATTACACTCTTACAGGGTATACAGTAATAACGCCACTCTCTCATAAAGATTATAAAAACTATCCGCACCCATTGAGTGCGATAAAACTGGCACGCGTAGCAGTGGATAGATCGCAACAAGGCCAACGTTTAGGTGAGCGTTTATTGATTGATGCTATTTATAGAACTGTCTTGGTCGGAGAGCAAATTTCAACCATAGGACTGTTTGTTGATCCTATGACGAAAGATATTGTTCCCTTTTATAAGCAGTATGGATTTTTGTCCACATACCCTGACGATCATTCACAACTTGAAATGTGGCTCCCCATTAAAACGTGTATAGAAACAGCACATATTACGCTAAGATAAAAAATGTGATATTAGAGTGGCAATACAAGTAGGGGGGCAAGGTGAATTGAATTTGCTCAAAATAGGGTGCTCTGGAGTAGAAGTTTAAACGTAAAAATAAGTCCTCTTTTTGCAATCTGGTATAATCGCGCGCTAAACGGATTTTCGGGTTATTCGTTATATCGATTTTTCAAAAGGTAGGGGTTTTATGATTCATCAATTTTCTAAAGAGTGGGCTGGATTTGCTGGCGGTCAGTGGCAGCATGAAGTTGATGTACGTGATTTTATTCAGACGAACTACACGCCTTATGAGGGAGATGAGTCTTTTTTAGTCGCTAAAGGCACCGAAGCAACGGATACGCTTTGGAGCCATATTATGAAAGGCATTAAGATTGAGAACGCAACCCATGCGCCTGTTGATTTTGATACCTCAACCATCTCTACCATTACCTCTCATGAAGCTGGCTATATTGATCCATCGCTAGAGAAAATTGTTGGTTTACAAACCGAAGAAGCGCTTAAACGTGCCATTATGCCTAATGGTGGTATTCGTATGGTCGAAGCGTCGTGTCAAGCCTATGGCCGTACCTTAGATCCAGATGTTTCTAAAATCTATTCGGAATACAGAAAAACCCATAACCAAGGTGTGTTTGACATCTATACGCCAGACATTATGAAATGTCGTAAGTCGGGTGTGTTAACGGGTTTGCCTGACTCTTATGGTCGTGGCCGTATTATCGGTGACTACCGTCGTGTGACTTTATACGGCGTGGATCATCTGATCAGTGATAAGCAGGATCAGTTTGCCTCTTTGCAAGAAGACCTAGAAAACGGTGTTGATTTGCAAATGACGATGCAGTTGCGTGAAGAGCTGTCTGACCAAGTTCGTGCACTGCAACAAATGAAACAGATGGCCGCTCAATATGGCTTTGATATTTCGCGCCCGGCCATCACGGCGCAAGAAGCGGTTCAGTGGACTTACTTTGCTTATTTGGCTGCAATCAAATCTCAAAATGGTGCGGCCATGTCTTTAGGCCGTGTCTCTACTTTTTTGGATATCTATATTGAACGAGACATCGCTGCGGGTAAATTGACCGAAGTGGATGCGCAAGAGTTAGTCGATCACTTTGTTATGAAGCTGCGTTTGGTTCGTTTTTTACGCACACCAGAGTACGATGAGTTATTTTCGGGTGACCCAATGTGGGCGACAGAATCCATTGGTGGAATGGGACTCGATGGCCGTACTTTGGTCAGCCGTACCAACTTCCGTCTGCTTAACACCCTCTACACAATGGGGTCTTCTCCAGAGCCAAATATTACTGTTTTATGGTCAGAGCAACTACCAGAAGGGTTTAAGCGATTCTGTGCCAAGGTTTCTATCGATACATCCGCAATTCAGTACGAAAACGACGATTTAATGCGTCCTGATTTTAACAATGATGACTACGCTATTGCTTGTTGTGTCTCGCCTATGGTCGTTGGTAAGCACATGCAGTTTTTTGGTGCGCGTGCGAACTTAGCCAAAACGCTGTTGTATTCGATTAATGGTGGTATGGATGAAAAGCTCAAGTTACAAGTAGGCCCTAAAGTTCCACCAATAACCGATGAGGTTCTGGACTTTGATACCGTATGGGCAAGTTTAGATCGCTTTATGGACTGGTTGGCAAAGCAGTATGTGACCGCACTAAACTGCATTCACTACTCTCATGATATTTACAGTTACGAAGCCGCATTGATGGCGCTGCATGATCGTGATGTATACCGTACTATGGCGTGTGGTCTTGCGGGTATCTCTGTGGCGGCGGATTCGTTATCTGCAATCAAATATGCAACGGTTAAACCGATTCGTGATGGTAACGGGGTCGCTGTCGATTTTGAAGTCGAAGGGGATTTTCCTAAGTTTGGTAACAATGATCCACGAGTGGATGATATGGCGGTCAAGTTGGTTAAAAACTTCATGACCAAAATACGCTCGCATAAAATCTATCGTGATGCCACGCCAACCCTATCCATCCTAACCATTACCTCTAACGTGGTCTATGGTAAAAAAACGGGTAATACACCTTGTGGCCGTCGTGATGGTGAACCGTTTGCACCTGGTGCTAACCCAATGCACGGCCGTGATGAGAAAGGTGCCATTGCCTCGCTTACCTCGGTTAGTAAGCTGCCGTTTAAATACGCCAAAGATGGAATCTCTTATACCTTCTCTATCGTGCCAAATGCACTGGGTAAAGAGATTGAGACACGCCGCACAAATCTAGCAGGGCTATTGGATGGTTACTTCCATAATGATGCGCAGACGGAAGGAGGCCAGCACCTTAATGTTAATATTATGAACCGTGAGATGTTGCTCGATGCCATGGAAAATCCTGATGAGTATCCACAGTTGACCATTCGTGTTTCAGGCTATGCCGTGCGTTTTAACTCGCTAACCAAAGATCAACAGCGCGACGTTGTGACACGAACCTTCACTCAGTCTTTCTAAGCATGCCAGATAAGTCGCCACTAAAGGCGCGTATTCACTCATTTGAATCGTGTGGTACCGTTGATGGCCCTGGTATTCGCAGTGTGGTGTTCTTTCAAGGCTGCCTCATGCGATGCAAGTATTGCCACAATCGAGATACTTGGGATCGCAGTAACGGGCAAGAGACCACCGTTGAAGAGCTCATGAAAGAGGTGAAAAGTTACCGCCCTTACTTCAACGCCACAGGGGGCGGACTGACGGCCACAGGCGGTGAACCGCTGCTTCAGCCCGAATTTGTACGCGACCTGTTTCAGGCCGCACAGGCCGATGGCATCCACTCCTGTCTTGATACTAATGGCTTTACTCAAAAGTCAGTCGATATCATCGACCAAGTATTAGACGCCACTGATTTAGTGATGTTAGATATCAAACACATGGATAACAACATCCACCAAGACCTCATCGGTGTTCCCAACGCTCGTGTCCTCAGTTTTGCTCAGCACTTACAACAGCGTGGTCAAAAAACCTGGATTCGATATGTGGTTGTACCCAGCTATAACGACGATGAAAAATCAGCTCATCGTTTAGGCGAGTTTCTCAAGGGAATGGACAATATTGAGAAAATTGAAATACTGCCCTACCACCAACTAGGCGAACACAAATGGGAAACCCTTGGCTTTGACTATCAACTGAAAGGCGTTGCGGCCCCCTCAAAAGAGAGCTTGAATAAGCTCAAGGCTATTTTTGAAAGTTATGGACATCAGGTTTCGTGCTGATGAATAAAACTCAGTTTTAGACGCCTACCCCCACTGCGTAGAATAGTTTTTTTATCCGTTCATTAAACCAAGTTTCTGACATAAATATTATCTACATCAGACTGAATGCTCAATTCAAAATTAGCCACGCTTAAGTCAATTTCTAACCGACTAATATCATCGTCTTTTGTACTCTCCTGAGCCAATACATAATTTTTCCAGTAACCATCCGTTGCAATCACCATTATTTCAGAAGTGGGTATTTCAATAATATCAGGCATACTAAAATGCCTTGCATTCAGTGTTCTCGTCAAAACGTGATTTTCGGGTTGTATTAGTCGTTGCATAAGTTTTGGCAGTAAATTTGCGCTTATTCCCAGTGAAAAAGCCTCATTCTTATGCCAAGACTTATGCAACTATTAATATAAGCATCTCCTCAGTAAAGTCTTGTCCCTCTTTATTAGTGAGAGTATGGATAGGCGTTAGCCACTTTATGGTTTGAGTTAGCAGACGTTTGGCCACCAATACGACAATCACCAACCACAAAACAGGTTATTTTTCCTGTTGACTTACAATAATGAAAGCAAGCATAACGGGGGTGTTCATAAATCTGTGTCATTTCATTAAAATAAATGCAGTAGCATTAAGGAGTGAATATGACACCATCATTTAATTTTGAACAAGCCCTGGAAGATCTTAAATCAGGTAAATACCTAAACGGTAAAGACGGCATCTTAACACCGTTAATAAAGCAACTAACAGAAGCCGCATTAAAAGCGGAGCTGAAACATCATCTTGAACAGGAAGATGAACCAAACAGGTGTAATGGCGTATCTAAAAAGACCATTAAAACAGGCGATAGTCGTTTTGAACTGGATCGCAAGATTCTTTCCCTTTTTAGTCATGGCACAAGTTACCGGGATATCCAGCAACACGTTTATGACATGTATGGTATCAATATCTCAACGGGTACAATGACAGCGGTTACCGATCAGCTGTTATCTGAGTTGGAAGAGTGGCGGGAGCGTCCTTTGGAGAGTCACTACCCCATTATCTGGATAGATGCGATCCACTATAAAGTTAAAGAAGATGGTAGCTATTAATAGTTGCATAAGTCTTGGCATAAAAATGAGGGGATTGCTATCCTATCGTGATCCAGTCATGGCGAAATAAATGGGACAATTTATCGGTTTACTTCAAATACCCTGAACCGGTGCGTAAAATCATTTATACCACAAACGCTGTTGAGGCCGTGCATCGCCAGTTCAGAAAACTGATCAAAACGAAAGGCGCATTTCCTAATGAAAATAGCTTGTTAAAATTGTTGTATGCTGGCATATTAAATGCCAGCGAAAAATGGACAATGCCAGTACAAAACTAGAATTTGGCATTATCACAATTTGCCATTTATTTTGAAGGCCGTTTAGATAACGCGCTGGATATTTAAATTAACCGTGACACAGAATTATGAACGCCCTCCTTTTTTAGTTTTAGGGGGGGGCAAAATTTGTTTTAAATTTCTACTCCAGAGTACCCTCTCTTGAGCAAGCTCAATTCACCTTGCACTCCCCCTCTTATTCATTCCCTTGACTTATCTTCCAATGGTAAAATACCCTTAATTTTTTTAATAGACGATTCTTTAGGAGAACCACATGCCTTCATTTGATATTGTGTCAGAACTGGATAAGCACGAGCTAAAAAATGCAATTGATCAAGCCAATAAAGAGGTTACCACCCGTTATGATTTTAAAGGAACCGACTCTTGTTTTGAGCTAAAAGACACAACCGTAACCATGATTACCGCATCGGATTTTCAGTTGAATCAGATGTTTGATATTTTGGTACAAAAAGCCAATCGACGTGGCATCGACATTAAGTGTATGGAGCAAAAAGACCCCGATATTCAGTTAAAAACAGCCAAGCAAGTGATTGAGATGAAGGAGGGCTTAGATGCGCCGTTGTCTAAGAAAATCATTAAGGCGATTAAAGACGGGAAATTTAAAGTTCAGGCAGCTAATCAGGGGGATAGTATTCGTGTGACGGGTAAAAAACGAGATGATTTACAACAGGTCATGCAGATGTTGCGTGGCATGGATGAGCTTGAGTTACCGTTACAATTTAATAACTTTAGAGATTGAGCCATGAAAGCGCAAACGACAATGAACTTAAATAAAGAACAAGCGCAAAATGTGGCTTCTGTTTTGGCGGAAGCACTGCCTTACATTCAACGTTTTTCAGGTAAAACCATTGTGATTAAATATGGTGGAAACGCTATGATTGATGACAAGCTAAAAGCAGGATTTGCACGAGATATTGTCCTAATGAAGCTAGTTGGAATGAATCCTGTAGTGGTGCATGGTGGTGGCCCGCAGATTGGAAAATTATTAGAGCGCATTGGTAAGCAGTCTGAATTTGTGCAAGGAATGCGAGTGACGGATACCGAAACCATGGACATCGTTGAGATGGTATTAGGGGGGCAGGTAAACAAAGAAATTGTAAACTTAATCCATCGTTATGGTGGTAATGCCGTTGGTCTTACAGGTAAGGATGGTAATTTGATTCGTGCGACTAAAATGCAGATGACGCGTAATTCGCCTGAGCTAAATGTATCTGAGATTATTGATTTAGGGCATGTAGGTGAGGTCAGTAAGATCAATACCAAGGTGTTAGACATGTTGATTCAAGATGATTTTATTCCAGTTATTGCACCCGTTGGTGTGGGGGAAGATGGCCACTCTTATAATATTAATGCCGATTTAGTGGCTGGTAAAATTGCAGAAGCATTAAATGCGGAAAAACTCATGTTGCTGACGAATACCGCAGGTTTATTAGATAAAGAAGGGGTGCTTTTGACGGGTCTTAATGCACAAAGTGTTGAGGGATTAGTAAAAGACGGTACAATATACGGAGGAATGCTCCCTAAGATTCAGTGTGCATTAGATGCCGTTGAAGCGGGAGTAAGCTCTTCTCATATCATTGATGGTCGTGTTGAACATGCGGTGATGTTAGAGGTATTTACTGATGAGGGCGTTGGAACGTTAATTACACGTTAAGTACGTTTTTTAGTTTTAAAGTTATAATTTTTTTAAAATAATGAGGATGGTTGAATGGAATTTGATTTATTAATAAATGAGTACGCACTGCCTTGGGCGGTGAAGTTAGTTACCGCGATATTAATCTTTGTGATTGGACGAATCGTGATTCGTTTTATTGTGAATTTAGTGAAGAAAATCTTACATAAATCCAAAATGGATGAGGCGCTCATCAATTTTGTTGGGTCGATATTAAGTGCGGTCTTGTTGCTGTTTATTATTATTGCCGCATTGAATCAGCTTGGTGTTGATACGTCTTCTTTGGTTGCGTTAATTGCAGCAGCAGGTTTAGCCATTGGTTTAGCCTTACAAGGTTCAATGCAAAACTTTGCTGCTGGGGTAATGCTCTTAGTATTTAAACCTTTTAAGTCAGGCGATTTTATTGAAGCGGGTGGTGTGACAGGTGTTGTGGAAAAAATTCAAATTTTTAGCACTCAAATGCGTACTGGTGACAATAAAGAAGTGACAGTGCCTAATGGAGCCATTTATTCAGGTGCCATTACAAACTTCTCTGCTCGCGATACACGCCGTGTTGATATGGTGTTTGGTATTGGTTATGACGATGATATTCGTTTAGCCAAGTCTATTTTAGAAAAATTAGTATCAGAGGACAGTCGGATTTTACCAGAACCTGCTCCTGTTATTGCCCTGTCTGAATTGGCAGACAGTAGTGTTAACTTCGTGGTTCGTCCATGGGTTAATAGTGGTGATTACTGGGGAGTTATGTGGGACATGAATGAAAAAGTGAAACTTGCTTTTGATGAAGCAGAAATCTCAATTCCTTATCCTCAAATGGATGTCCATCTGCACAAACAAGAAGGTTAATTTAAAGAGACCTTGTCTCGTGCATCCTTTCGTGCAAAGGTCTCTCAAAGCCTTCTATATTTCAGAATCTCTTTTTTTTTGAGGTTCTGAAATTCTTTACCCCCCCCCTTCTTTTTCTTCTTTTTAAGTCTTTTCCTGATTCGTCGCATACAATAGGCAGATGGATTTATTAGATCAACTCTTACTGTTTATCATCTCATTAATTGCCAACCTGTTTTCAGCCTTAGCGGGTGGAGGAGCGGGATTGTTGCAGTTGCCTGCATTGCTATTTTTAGGGTTGCCTTTTGGCACGGCATTAGCGACCCATAAAGTCGCCAGTGTATTTTTAGGATTGGGGGCAACAGCGAGGAGGCTGTCCGAGAACTAAAAGTCGACTGCAAATCCCATAAACATCATAATCTGAGCTTATCAAAGTCGTTAAATAGCCGTGCTATTCGCCTCTTTTGATAAACTCACCTTATAACGTTTCTGTGATTTTCGTTACGATTCTAGTTCTCGGACAGCCTCCTAGGCATGTAAAGTCCTCTACATTCGATTGGCAATTTTCACTCTTTATTTTAGCAATGGGTTTACCTGGAGTTGTGCTGGGTGCCAGTCTTATTTTGCAGGTAAACGAGCAACTTGCTCAAGGCTTACTTGGCTTATTAACGCTAGGATTAGGCGTATATTCTTGGTATAAACCCCAGTTAGGTCAAATGTTAGCACTGAAAAATAGAACTTTATTAGGGTATTTGATAGGGGGGGGGATATTATTTATGATTGGTGTATTAAATGGTTCCTTAACCTCTGGCACTGGGCTTTTTGTGACATTATGGCTGGTTAGGTGGTTTGGGCTGGATTATAAATCTGCCGTGGCTTATACCTTGGTTTTAGTCGGAATATTTTGGAATGGTTTCGGTGCATTAACATTGGGAATATTAGGTAATATCCAATGGAATTGGTTGCCCGTGTTAGTTTTAGGCTCATTTATTGGAGGATATTTGGGGGCGCATTTTGCGATTGTGAAGGGAAACGTGTTAATCAAACAAATGTTTGAAGTGGTTACTGTTTTAGTAGGTGTTTCGTTAATTTTAAAATCGTTAGGATAGGGAGAGCCTATTTTTCACGTTTCTATGTAAGGATTTGGGTATTCAGGTATGATTGTTTCTACTTATCAAGATCTCATTTAAAGTTTTAAGCTCATAAAGGATAAAAATATGGAATTTTTAGGATTTGTTGCTGCGTTATCCGTCGTAATTTTGGTCTACTTATTATTGGCCGTTAAAATAGTGCCTCAGGCAGAGCTGTGGGTGATTGAACGTTTAGGAAAATACCATCGAACGTTGTCAGGAGGCATTAGTTTTATCACCCCCTTTATTGATCAGAGGCGTTCTATATTCAGTACTCAAGAGCAAATTATTGATGTGGCTCGTCAAGCCGTGATTACTAAAGATAATGTGAGTATCCATATTGATGCAGTGGTGTTTATTCGAATCAATGATGCGAAGCAGGCAACGTATGAAATTCAAGATTTAAAATTAGCGATTGCACAGTTGGCACAAACCACGTTGCGTGCAGAAATTGGTCGCATGGAATTGGATGAAACCTTAAGTTCACGAGCGGACCTTAACTCGGTATTGCTAACGGCTTTGGATTTAGCCAGTAGTACATGGGGGGCGAAAGTGACTCGTGTTGAAGTGGCCGATATTTCCGTGCCACAAGCCGTGCAGAGTGCAATGGAATTGCAAATGGAAGCTGAACGTCGTCGTCGAGCAACAGAAACAGAAGCTGAGGGTGACAAGAACGCTCTAATTTTACAAGCCGAAGGAGAGCGTCAACAAGCCTTTAAACAAGCCGAAGCCGTTGAGCGAATGGCCGATGCGCAACGTTATGAAAAAGAGCAACTTGCCATGGGAGAGCAAAAAGCAATGGCACTTATTAATCAAGCAATGTTAGAAAACAAAGATGCCGCAAGCTTCTTATTAGCAAAAGATCGTATTGCTGCCTTTGCTGGATTGGCAAGCAGTGATTCGGCCAATAAAGTGGTTGTGCCAATTGAAACCTCTGAAATGGTAGGTTCTTTAGCTGCTTTTACGACGTTATTTGGTCAAAATAACAGTACTGGGAGTAATTAAATGGAGCATTTATTAACGGTGATTCCGGCTTGGTTAATGATAACAATAGGACTTTTTTTATTGGTATTAGAGTTGTTAACTGGGGCGTTTGTCGTTTTGTTTTTTGGCATTGCATTCGTTATTGTTGGGGTGAGTGGCTTTTTTATTGAGTGGACAGCGGGCGGATTTCAAGTGCTTACTGCAATGGTGTTAGGCGGTATTTTAACGTTTAGTTTACGCCGTTTATTTATTAAGTCGATGAATCAAGAAGAGTTGCCCCTAGAAACGATGCAAGTAGGGGAGTTAGGTCGAATTGTTGAACAGGGAGGGGAGTTACGTTTACAGTATAAGGGCACAACGTGGTCGTTTAAAAATATAGGAGAGGCTGATGTTGTTGTGGGAGATGATGCAATGGTTGAATCCCTTAAAAATAACGTTGCGTATATTTCTAAAGGCCTTTAGAAAAGCTTTGAATAAATCCCAAATCCTTACATTTCTGGCAACGCCCCAAAAGGGGGGGGAGAAAAATTTATTTTATTGAATCCATTAAATTGGGTTCATCACGGTAGCCTGATGTTAGTCCTTTGGTAATAATGGCAACGGCATCGTGTGGATGTAAGCTTTCTAAATGGTTGATTCTAACCCAGTAATCTAAGTACTCAGGGTGCTGGTTTAAGGTGTTTTGCAGTCGTCTTGCGGCGTCTTCGCAGAACATTAAGTTGGCTGCGTTTAAGCGGGCAAACTCTTGTTCATCTTCTCGTTTTACAGCGGCTTGAACGGGGGTTTGTACCGCTTCTTCAATGTGGTTAATGAGTTGAGAAATTTCAAGTGTATCACTTTGGGTCATTTTTACTTTCACTTGGGCGTAAGAGCGTTGGCTGTGTGGTGTGGCCACAATGCCTTCTGGTGTGCCCAGCCAATTTAATACCGCTTGGTAGTCTAAGTTTTGTGTATTGAACTGCTGCTCAAACGCTTCTTGAATTAGCTGACGTGAGAGTGCCGCAGAACAAGGACAGGTGGAAGAGTAGGGCACTTCAATGGAAATTTCGCACTCAAACTTTCCTTGGCGCAGTTCGCCACGAATGGTGGTGGGGTAGTGTTTCCAGCCGGTATTATCGCTTACTAGAGAACTGCGACGTTCGTAATAATCAAATTTAAATTCGACAAATGCTTGGTTGCTCAGTCCATTATGAGATTGAATGAATGCCTCTAAGATTTCTTTTATCCGTGTTGGGGTTAAATTTTTTTGGGTGGCCATTTGGTCGAGCAACAGGTATAGACGCGACATATGAATGCCTTTGCTCATCGGGTCGTCTAAGCTGACATACGCTTGTGTTTGCGAGGAGAGGCGAATGCTATTGTTGCTGTTTTCGCTACTTAATCCTTGTTGAATAAGAATGGGGAGCTCTATGCCACTCATTCCAACCCAGTTGAGTGT
>UOFB01000164.1_pt1 | contig 11716 bp, 8 predicted proteins | sample 1988871 | NCBI WGS metagenome assembly UOFB01 (sample SAMEA4712195, study PRJEB27164) | hydrothermal vent metagenome | biome: marine basaltic hydrothermal vent biome; feature: marine hydrothermal vent; material: mineral | place: Pacific Ocean | collected 2011-06-14/2011-07-23 | depth 1719 m | reverse complement strand
TTGTCCGAGAACTAAAAATCGACTGCAAATCTCATAAACATCATAATCTGAGCTTATCAAAGTCGTTAAATAGCCGTGCTATTCGCCTCTTTTGATAAGCTCACCTTATAACGTTTCTGTGATTTTCATTACGATTCTAGTTCTCGGGCAGCCTCCTAGTGAAAAAAAACAAATAGTCGAGACCTTTGCACGACAACCAAATATTTTCATCTAAACTCAATTAAGCTAATTTTTTAACCGCGTAGCGTAAATCTCGGGGGCTTGCCCCCGAGCTGGATAGTGTGACTGGGGCGTGCCCCAGTCACACTATCCAGCTTTTGGGATATCTCTGTGATGTGCATAAATGTACAGAGTCTCTAAATATTTTCAAAGCTTTATCGCAAAGCGATGGAGCTTTTGGCTTCTTAAAACTCGGTCGCTTGCGGCCGAGTTTTTTATAATAAAAAGAGCAGGTTAATGGAGAAACTAAATCGTTACAAAAAAAATCTTCAATCCCCTCTTACCTTTAAACAGTAGTTGCCTCCAAGTTAATCCACTTAACTCAAAGAACGCTCAACTCAAAATATCTTAACTTAATACTATAATAATCTTATTATATAAGTAAAAACAACTACCATGCGTTTAGCAGAACTGCCATAATAAAAAGTGTATTTCATGAAAAACGTTAATCATCATGGAATAAAAATGCTTCTTTTATCTCTACACTCTTTGCACCAAGTCAGTTTCAATACTGAAGACACCGTAAGTCGTATAAAAAAGAAAAGAGACAAATCAAGCACACATAATTTTATCCCAAATAAAAAAGGGAAGGTATCATGAAAAAATTCGTTATTTACGGCAGAATTACTGACAAAGAGTCTCAAAAAGGGCTTTCTTGCCTGAAAGTAGAAGCACTGGATAAAGACCTTTTAATCGATGATCGTCTCGGATCCGTCACAACGGATGACGCAGGCTATTTTGAAATCACTTACGATAAAGGGGATTTTCAAGAACTGTTTTTTGACCAAAAACCCGACATTTATCTACAAGTAAAAAATCAAAAAGGAGAGGTTCTTTTTAATACAGAGGATAAAGTAAAATATAATGCGTCTAGGATTGAAGAAATCAACATTTCAATTCCTGAAAAAACCATTGAAACCATTGAGGTTGAAAATGAAAGAAGACAGTTTAAACAACTTGTGTCAATCAATCCAAACTACTTTGGAACGCTTTCTACAATAGACACTGTCGCAACTTACAAACCCGCTATTTTATTATCCAAACAAACAAAATACGAACAACTAAGTTGTGTTGGCCTACTGCCTGATGAAAACTTACTTGAAGCGGTTATTGAGATTAAAAAGCCTTTTGGCTACAAAGGCAACCTTTGTTCAGAAGGCAGTAAAGAGTATGTGTCATTTTATATTGACTATAACGATGGCGCAGGATTTGTCTCCATTGGCGCTGCCGCCTCAGTTACTGTTCACGACCTAACGTTTGTAAATGAAGATAATCTTTATTATTCTGTTAGACAAAACTTCATACCAGAAGAGTATCTTGATTGTGATACACCTCAAATTGTTAAAGTCAGAGCTATTCTTTCTTGGGAACAGATTCCCAGTGGGGCAAATTATACGCCTGTATGGGGAAATGTGGTTGAACGCTGGATTCAAATTAAACCCAAATCAACAGGGATTATTTTTTATCCAATTCCACCACTCTTCCCGATTTCAGACTACAAACCTTTCCCCTTTAAAGGAATTGAAAAAGTCACATTCTCACCGAAAGAAGCAGCTTCTCCTACGCCACCGACACCCTCTTTTCCATCCCTTAGTCAATTTATGATGACCGGAGATAAAGCGGAAATAAAAGCACTGGTACTCAAAACAATCGAAGCTGAAGAAAAAATTAAAGAAGCAGGCAATGTTGAAACTGAACGCTTTGAATTTAATACTCTCATTATGAAAAACCCAAACTACTTTGGGGCAATAAGCTCCTCTCAAGACAGCACTGAAATATTAAATTCTGTTTACAGTTTGCCACAATCCACTATGAAATTAATGCTTCCCAAACTGGAGATAAACCCTGACTGGCTTATCCCCGTCAAACCGATGCTCTACAACACAACGTTTGAAGAGTTAAAATGTATCGGACTTCGTCCTGAAGAGGATTTATTAGAAGCGATCATCGAAGTTAAAAAATCTTCTGGATTTAGTGGTGACTTGTGTACATTAGGAAGCACACAATACGTTGCATTTTACATTGATTTCCGTGATGGTTCGGGTTATCAATATATTGCAACCTCCTCCATTGCGGCACATGACATCCCTGAGGCGGATGATAAACACCTGTCTTACGCTGTCAAAGCAACCATTGGAAATATCACTTCAAAGCTAAAATCTTGCTCTGTTGAAAACATTGTAAACGTTAAAGCGATCCTATCTTGGAATCAAGATCCGACCCCCTTTGGTCATCTGTATACACCGACGTGGGGTAACGTTTTGACTAGACATGTTCAAATAAGGCCTAAAGATGGCGCAAGTGTTAAGTGTGATATTGAAATCATCAATAATGTTCATACCGATGAAGTAAGTCAAACAGGCAGTCAAAAAGGACTTGCAATTAAAATCAACTCCTCAGGAAGTGCTGTTCCTTATGTCTTTGACAGACCCTTTGGTCGAACCATTGCGTGCTGGGGAAATGTAAACATTCCAAATGCGGTATTCTATCGCTTCCTTTACAGTGATGACAATGGTTCATCATGGAATAATATTACAGACAAACGTATTGCTCGAAATCCATTACCATGGATAATCACTGAAACAAGAGCGCCTGACGGTGACGGTTGGTTCAATATTAATGACTACAGGACCGATATCACTAATTACAGCCTAACCGCACTGCTTCACTGGGATAGCCGAGGAAAAAATGGAGACTATTTGCTTAAACTTGAAGTGGTCAAAGCCGATAAAACAACCTTGCTCTGTGAAGATGAAACCGCCATTAAACTTGATAACAAAGGAGTTGAACTTTTTGAATTTGGTGGAACGCCCACACTATTACCAGCCAAAGGCGTTGTTGTAAAAGACAGCAGTGGTCAGTATAAAAAATGTGAAGAGTTTAAGGGGTCTGAAAACATTGAAATATTCGGTAACTTTAGAGACGATTATTTTTCAGGCTTTAGCCTAAAAGTATTTGGAGGAAACATTGCTATCTCTGGCAGTGCAGCCGTTGCTTCTGGTAGATATGATGCACCCGTTCCCAGTGTACTCGACAACACAGGTACTGTTGGTGCTTTTGATGGTGGAATGGGTACAAAATTAGCCACTCTAAACCTATGTACTATTTCTCAAACACCCGTTAAAGTTAAGTGTGCTTATGGTATCCGACTTTACGTGTCTGATAGAGCCATTGTTGGGTCTGTTAGAGGGTATGAGTACCGCACATCAAGACACAGTGACAGTGCCTATGTTACGTTTAATTGGGATCCTAACGGTTGTTAATTTGTAACGACTCAGCGAGTCGTCAACATTTGAAGTAACCACTCCTAACCGACACCTCAAGTTTTTTTTGAGGTGTCTTCAGTTTTTTTCATACGCGGATTCTGTGCCACCGAAACCGTTGGTTTACTTGGAATCAATTGCCATCTAGGCATGTGCCATTTTTCACCAACCAATGTTGGGCTATCTACCCGTTTTTTGGCGACTAAACAGTACACATTTCCAAACTGTAACCCCCTTTTTGATAACCTCTTTTCAACCCACTCTAATAAAACAACTAGACGCGTTTTTTGTTCTCTTTGTGCAAAACAAGTCACCGTACTGTAACGTTGCAACTGTATGTCATACCCCAACACCTCTAACCACATTTTAATTTGGCTTAAACGCGCAAGCTGTGCCTGTCTAAAAAGAGTCTCTTTTTTAAAGAATCGAAAACGCATCACTAAGCAACCAAATGGATTAAACCCCGTAATCACAATGTGCCCTTCTGGTCGCAACATCGTATCCACCTGCCTTAACAAATAGTAAGGGTCGGCGGCAACTTCTAAACTGTGGGGCAATAAAACAACATCAACACTCTCTTTGGCAATGGGCAAATAATCTAAATCGGCTTTCACAAAATGACAATGAGAATGAGAATGAGAATCAAACTCTACTCCAGAGCACCCTCTCTTGAGCAAGCTCAATTCACCTTGCTCCCCCCCCTCATCCTCTTTTAGCTCCTGAGCCAACAAGACCTTATATTGAATACGACTTTCAGACATCATATTTTTCAGTGTAGGCGCACCTAACTGCACACAATAGTAACCAAATAAATTTTTAATGGCATCGTCTAACAAACTTTTTTCTTGTTCAAAAATAGCACGGCCATTTAAGGTAAGCGCCCAATGGCTTAAAGCTTGCTGAAATCCTTGATTCATATCACTCTCCTAAGATATTTTCCTGAACAAGTCCTTTAAAATCCTGCACTTCCAAGCTGTTTGCGTATAAAATACCCCAAATTATAACAATTGCGCTGTTTTTTCGATATGAAAATCATTGGAATTCCTGCCCTCGTTGGCAGCTATGACAACTATATTTGGGTACTTTACCAAGACACGAAAGCATGGGTCATTGACCCAGGTGAGTCTCAACAAGTCATTGACTTTCTAACACAACATCGTTTGGCGTTACAAGGTATTTTAGTGACCCACCATCACTTTGATCATACCGACGGCATTGCGGCATTAAAACAGCACTATCAAAATGCGACTGTATTTGGCCCTCAAAAAACCAATAACGACTGGATTCAAATACGCCTAAAAGAGGGGGACACCGTGCCTCTTTTTAGCCACTTTATTTTAACCGTCCTCGATACCCCAGGCCACACACCAGATCACATTAGTTATTACCATGAACAAGCACTGTTTTGTGCTGATACATTATTTACAGCGGGTTGTGGGCGTCTACTCGGTGGTACAGCAGAAGAGTATAGTCAATCCTTACTTAAATTAAGGGCACTGCCTGATAGAACACCCTTCTATTGCGCTCATGAATACACCGAAGACAATCTTAACTTTGCCATTCAAGTTGAGCCAAACAACCTTATTCTGCAACAACGATTAGCGGACTTTAGTACTCAATACCCCGCACCACTCTGCCACGCCCAAGGCCAATTAAAAACAGAAAAAGAGACCAATCCTTTTTTACGGTTTGATGACCCAGAAATCAAACAACAACTTTTACAGCGTGGGGCAGAAGACACGCCAGCCAGCTTATTTAAAACCCTACGTGATTGGAAAGACCAATACGACCAACAAAGATAATATTATGAAAAATAAAACCCAACACTCAAAAATACCTTTCAGCCTCGCTGGGCTCAGCCTTTTATTCAGTACATTTTTTTTATCGGGTTGCATCGCTTTGCCTTTCGTCACTTACGAACCCTCCAAACAAAATAGACCGACTGAAAACAGCAAATATTCCTTTACACCATCACTTGTTATTCCGCCTTCAAGCCCGCTTTATGTGTCACATAAAGCAGCACAAAAGACGCCTGATGTAACCTCTGAAGAGCAACACAAATCTGATATAAATCGTACTTTTCATCCCATTATTTGGCAAGAGATGCAACACCAATTTAACCTTTCTATTGACCATTTAGGGAAATACGATCAACACATTGACTCTTTTCGAAAAAAACCAAACTACTTGAAAGTCGTTACCCAGAATGCCAAACCCTATCTGCACTACATTTTGACTCAAATTCAACTTAGGGACATGCCTTACGAAATCGCTTTATTACCTATTATTGAAAGTGGATTTAAACCAACGGCTCGCTCAAACAAAGAAGCGGGGGGATTATGGCAATTTATTCCCAGTACAGGGCGTTTATACGGGCTTGAACAGAACTGGTGGTACGACGGGCGTCAAGATGTGATTAAAAGTACCCAAGCCGCATTAGATTATTTGCAATCACTGTATCGCATTAATAATAATGATTGGTTATTAGCGTTAGCGTCTTATAACGCTGGCCCGGGCAATGTCCGAAGAGCCATACGAAAATATCACAAAAAACAGCCTCAACAAAAAGCACAACCCAACTATTGGGATATTCAGCCTTATCTGCCTAAAGAAACCCAGAATTATGTACCACAACTTTTAGCCGTATCCCATGTTATCAATCATTCTGATCTTTTTAATATCGAATTAGAGCCAATTGATAACGTACCTTTTTTTGCGGCGGTTCCTCTGCCAAAACAGATTCACTTAAAAAAAGCGATTCAATTATCACAGGTGTCTGAAACTACGTTTAACCAGCTGAATGCGGGCTATTTATCACAAATAACTCCCCCTAATGGCGAGTATCATATTCTACTTCCTCTGGATAAAGTAGACAGTTTTCAACAGCTCATTGCTTCAAATAAAGCGTTATTTAATATTCAATGGCAAAAACATAAAATTAAACGTGGCGAAAGTTTAGGCCTCATTGCGCAACACTATAAAACGTCTCAAAAAGAGATCAAAAAACTAAACAACCTAAAAAGCCACCGAATCAGAGCTGGAAAAACACTTTTAATTCCCATTCCAAATCGTGCTGAAACGACTAAAACAACTCTACTGGCTAAAACGACCACAAAACAGAAGAAGAAAGTAACCACCAAAAAAACACATAAAGTACGTTCTGGTGACTCTCTTTGGCGTATTGCTCGTGCCTATAATACCAATGTAAAAAGCATCCGTCGCTGGAATAATCTCTCTCCTTCAATGCCTCTTAAACCTGGGATGAAACTGACTATTTGGCAAAATAAACCAACCTCAAAAACAGCTGCTTTTGCACGCTACAAGATACAATCAGGTGATAGCCTCTGGAAAATTGCCCGCAAAAATAGTATTTCAACGAGTACACTTGCCAAGTATAATAAGCTATCCATCAAAGCCTACTTAAAACCTGGGCAACTCTTAAAAATTCCAATTTAACGGATAGCGTAATAAACACAAGATGATAAAACTAGTACAGCCCCCTCAAAGGAGCTCATCCCCTACCCTCTTAAAAGTTGCCCTGAAAATATTAGGGGGGGGAATATTTTTTATCTCTCTTCTGTTGACTGGCTCCCTTTCCGCTTTCGCTCAAAATAAATCGTTAACCCCTGCGCAACAAGACTTTTTAGATGCCTATCAAGCCATTCTACAAAATGACCGTAACGCCATCGCGCACTATAAACGGACATTAAAAGATTACCCTCTCTATCCTTACGTACTGTATCACGACTATCGCCGCAACTTTAAAGAGACACCAAAACAGCAAATTAAACGATTTATTGCCAATGACAAAAATGGCTATTTAAGCTATCAGCTATACAAAAAATGGCTTACACACCTTGCCAAAACTGGGTATTGGACCACCTATTTAGAAGAGTATACCCCGCAAAAAAACCTGAACCTTCAGTGTTACTACGTTCAAGCACTTGCCAACCGAAAACAACTTAAAAGCGCACTCAAATACGCCAAACCTATCTGGGAAAACAGCACCGGATTAAGCTCCGCTTGTCGTCCTTTAGATAAGCTCCTCAGAAACAATAAGCAACTAACGGGAACAATGGTTTGGAATCGTATTAACTTAGCAATGAACAAACGTAAAACATCTCTGGCAAAAAAACTAAGCAAGCACCTCTCTAAAAAAGAGCAAGAAATGTTTCAACACTGGCTCAAGGTCTACCATAAACCTCACTTAGTGGCCAAACCACTGCCCAGTTTTTTATCCCCCCCTATCCGTAAAAAAATCTTTACCCAAGGCGTGCGCTATTTAGCCTCAAAAAATCCTTCACTGGCTAAAAAGTCACTCGAAAAGTACTATAAACAGTACGGTTTAAATCGAGACCAATACCTAACATTAAATCAAAAGATTGCATTAAGAACCGCTTATCGCTATGCACCACAAGCTAAAGCGTTCTTAAATGAGGTCAATACCAACGGGCATCAAACAGAAGAAACCTTACGCTGGCAAGCTCAGATTGCGCTCAAACATTCCAATTGGCTTGACCTACTGGATACCATTGAACTCATGCCCCCAAAAGACCAACAAGCAAACCAGTGGATTTACTGGAAAGCGCGCGCACTTGAAGCCACCAATCAAGACAAACCCGCCCAAGCCCTCTATAAAAAACTGGCAACAAAACGAGATTACTATGCCTTTTTATCAGCTGACCGTCTAAATTTGCCCTATCAATTTAACCCCAACCCTGTTAAAAAAGTAGATACAGCCACACTGATTCAAAAGTACCCTGAATTACAACGCATTCAAGAACTGCTCGCCATTGACTGGCCATTGAGTACCAAGCGTGAGTGGTATTCTTTGCTTAATAAAGCCGATAAAAATGAGTTTTATGTCGTCGGAATTTTAGCTAACCAGTGGGAACAACACGCGCAAGCCATTCGCTCTATGGCCAAAGCCAAAGATTGGAATGCCTTACACTTAAGGTTTCCAACGCCCTATAAAGAGCCAGTGATGCAACATGCCGAAAAAAACAATATTGATCCCGCTTGGATTTACGGCATTATGCGTCGTGAAAGTGCTTTTTCAGTCGATATTAAATCGCCAGTGGGCGCAACAGGACTCATGCAAATCATGCCTAAAACAGCCAAATACATGAGTCAAAAGCTAGGGGGGGGAAATATTTCTTATAAAAAGCTCACACAAGCTGAAAACAATATTGAATTAGGCAGTGCTTATTTAAAGTACCTTAATCAAAAATACAACGGCAATAAAGTGTTAGCCACCGCCGCCTACAACGCTGGGCCAAACCGTGTTGACCACTGGGTATCCGAAAGCCTTTCGCTTCCTGCGGATCAATGGGTCGACTCCATCACCTTTAGCGAAACCCGTGCTTACGTTAAAGCCGTTTTAGAGTACACCACGCTCTTTAAATCGCTACTCAATCAAAAATACGATCGTTTAAGCGATGTTATGCCCGATATTGGGGGCAGTCCCATTCAAAAAACAGATCCAAAACACCCTTAAAAAATTCTTCCCCCCCCTATTCCGTTTCATGTAAGAGGGGGGGGGAAGATTTTTTTAGGATTTTCGCCAAGTCGTTCCTGTTGCCGAGTCCAATAGCTCAATACCTTGTGCGCTGAGTAAGTCTCTGATTTCATCGGAACGGGCAAAATCTTTGCCCTCTCGCGCCTCTTTACGCTCCACAATCAACAGCTCAATCGCTTCATCCGTTAGCTCAGATTGGCTGGGTTGTGATTTAAAGAAGGTGGTTGCATCTTGCTCTAGTAAACCAATTTGATTCGCTAACTTAACCAATAACCCTGACAAACCAGCGTCTTTCGATTTATTAATCTCTTTTGCTAAATCAAACAGAACGGCCATCGCTTTTGGGGTATTAAAATCATCATTCATCACCGCCATAAATGCCGCTTCAAAATCCGTTTCTTGAGTCGCCTCTTTAGGAGAAACCAATTCAATTGCAGAGTATAAACGCCCAACACTGGCACGAGCAGATTCTAAATTTTCTTGTGAATAATTCACTGGACTACGGTAGTGGCTTGCCAATAAAAAATAACGAATCACTTCAGGGTGAAAAACTTTTAATACCTCTCGAATGGTAAAAAAGTTATTCAATGACTTAGACATTTTTTCATCATCAATGCGCACAAACCCACAGTGCATCCACGTATTCACATACTGTTCACCCGTGGCACACTCAGACTGTGCAATTTCATTTTCATGATGTGGAAATGACAAATCCATCCCCCCACCATGAATATCAAAGTGATTGCCTAAACACTTGGTTGCCATCGCTGAGCACTCAATATGCCAACCTGGACGGCCATTACCCCAATCTGATTCCCAAGCGGGTTCATTCTCTTTAGACGCTTTCCAAAGCACAAAGTCCATTGGGTCTTGTTTGATTTTATTCACCTCAATACGAGCACCCGCTTCAAGGTCTTCAATATTTTTGCCCGACAGTCGACCGTACTGCTCAAATGATTTCACCTTAAAATACACATCGCCATTGGTGGCGGGATAAGCAAATCCTTTTTGAATCAGGCTCTCAATCATCCGCTTAATCTCTCCCATGTACTCGGTGGCTTTCGGCTCTTCATCGGGGCGTAAAACATTCATCGCCGCTTCATCCGTATGCATTTCAGCAATCATTCGCTCAGTAAGCGACTGAATCGACTCACCATTCTCTAGCGATCTTTTAATGATTTTATCGTCAATATCAGTAATATTTCTCACATAATTCACGTCATAGCCTAACTGTCGTAAATGACGCACCACCGTATCAAACACCACCATCACACGTGCATGACCAATATGGCACAAGTCATACACCGTAATACCACAAACATACATGCCCACTTTATTTGGGTTAATGGGGCAAAAAACTTCTTTTTGACGACTTTCGGTGTTGTAAATGTGCAAACTCATGGAATGTCCTAATGCTTAATGCGGTTTAATGCGACTTAAAAATAGTATTTTGAACCTTAAAAAGACTTATATCAAAATTTTCTAAGTGTTAAAATGCGACTATTGTAACTTAAATTAAAGGATCAAATAATGACAAGACGCCTATTTTTAACCCTTAAACTCGTGGCACTCGCTCTCTTTTTTTCAACCGCTGCCTTCGCAGAATCTGAACCCGTAAATACCGATAAAGCAAAACAAAACCCTCAAGTGCTGTTCGAAACCAATTTAGGTACTTTTATTATGGAACTGTATCCAGATAAAGCCCCCAATACCGTTAAAAACTTTTTAATGTATGTCAACGATGGTTTTTACGATGGAACAATTTTTCACCGTGTTATCCCAAATTTTATGGTGCAAGGCGGTGGCTTTACAGCGGATATGAATAAAAAAACAACACGTGAGCCGATTGCCAATGAAGCAGACAATGGCTTGCGTAATACCGTAGGCACCGTTGCCATGGCACGTACTGGTGATCCGCATTCAGCCACCGCACAGTTTTTTATTAATGTAGCCAAAAATAGCTTTTTAGACTACCGTGAAAAAACTAACCGTGCTTGGGGCTATGCCGTATTTGGTCGCGTGATTAAAGGCATGAAAACCGTCAATAAAATTCGCACCTCTCCTACTGGAAAAACCAAGGGGATGATTGATGTGCCAAGAGAGACAGTAACCATCATCAAAGCACGTCAAATTAAATAATAATCTTAACTTCATTAAATTAAAGGAAAAATACTGCATGTCAAAAGTTATTATTAGCACCACCATGGGCGACATCACCGTAGAAATCAATGATGAAAAAGCACCCATCGGTGCTGAAAATTTTATTCATTACGTCATGGAAGGCTTTTTTAGCAACACCATCTTTCACCGAATTATCCCTAATTTTATGGTGCAAGGTGGAGGAATGTTAGCTGGAATGGAAGAGAAAGAGTCTGGTGCACCCATTGAAAATGAAGCCGATAATGGTTTAAAAAATGAACGTGGCACCTTAGCTTATGCACGAACAGGTGACCCACATTCGGCCACCACACAGTTTTTTATTAACCTAAAAGACAATAGCTTTTTAGATCATACCGACAAAAATTCACAAGGCTGGGGTTACGCGGTATTTGGTAAAGTGGTGGATGGAATGGATATTGTAGATGCGATGGCCGGTGTTGAAACCACCACACGTCGTGGCCACCAAGATGTACCTGTTGAAGACATTTTAATTACAAAAGTCACATTAATCGAAGACTAACGTCTCTAAAGGGCTATAAAACACTGCTTTTTTAGC
>UOFB01000154.1_pt1 | contig 11776 bp, 10 predicted proteins | sample 1988871 | NCBI WGS metagenome assembly UOFB01 (sample SAMEA4712195, study PRJEB27164) | hydrothermal vent metagenome | biome: marine basaltic hydrothermal vent biome; feature: marine hydrothermal vent; material: mineral | place: Pacific Ocean | collected 2011-06-14/2011-07-23 | depth 1719 m | reverse complement strand
TTCCGATCAAAATAGTATTAAAAAAACAGACTAAAAAGTCTTTATCTACTTGTTATATAAAACGATTTGACCTAGTTGATATTATTCTATATTCTATTCATTATTCTATTCACAACTCTATTTGATTAAATCATCATAAGTTTAAGGTTAGCTTTTTATGTCTGAAAGTGTACAGGTTATCACTCAAGTCTTGCGGTATAAAAACATGAGTTCTTCTGCCATTGCTAAAGCAACAGGGCTTTGGCTTTGGAAATGGCAATCTCTTTTTGGCGTGCATTTGAATGTCACGAACAGATATCGGATTCATTTAAGGCATTAATTCGCCCCTTTAAAGCGGACTTAGAGGCCTTGTTGTAAGCGATAATATTTTTATTTAGCGTTGATGGAAGAGGGGGGGGGAGAAATTTCTTCCCCCCCCCCCACGTACAAAGGTCTCAATTTAATTTACTCATTAAAAAGGTCATAAATTCACTTTGTTGAATGTCTTGCGATTTGTCATCACGGCGGTATTTATATTCAATCATGCCATTATCTAAACCACGTTCGCCAATGACAATACGATGTGGAATGCCGATTAAATCCATGTCACTGAACATTACGCCTGGGCGTTCACTGCGGTCATCAAGCAGGACTTCAATGCTTTGCTCGCTGAGTTGTTGGTAGATCGCTTCGGCTACCTCTTTTACTCGTGGGGATTTATGCATTTGCATCGGTACAATGCAGACTTGAAAGGGGGCGATGCTTTCTGGCCAGATAATGCCTCGGTCATCATGGTTTTGCTCAATGGCGGCAGCAACAACACGGGTTACGCCAATACCATAACAGCCCATTTCCAGCACTTGGGCGCGACTGTTTTCATTTTGAACCGTGGCGTTTAAGGCGGTGGAATATTTATTGCCTAGTTGAAAAATATGGCCGACTTCAATGCCTCGACGGATTTTAATTTTTCCTTTACCACAAGGGCTTGGATCGCCTTTTACGATGTTACGAATGTCGGCTACTTTTGTGGTGGTTACATCTCTGTCCCAGTTTACCCCAGTATAGTGAAAGCCATCTTCATTGGCGCCAGTGACAAAATCGGCAAGATGGGCGGCGGTGTGATCCACAATGAGCGGTATGTTTAAGTTAATCACACCAATGGAACCTGCGTGGCAACCTGCAATGGCTAAGATCTCTTTTTCATCCGCCATTTCAAAAGGGTCGGCCACTTCATCAAGTTTAGCGGCTTTGACCTCATTTAGCTCGTGATCGCCACGTACCACTAAGGCTACAATTGGGGCATTTTCCTGTGCACCTTTGACCAATAAGGTTTTAACGGCTCTCTTTTTCTTGATTTGTAAAAAGTCGCACACTTCTTCAATGCTGTTTTTATTTGGGGTCGCTACTTTAGTAAGTGGTTCTGACGCTTCGGGACGTTCACCACGAGGGGCTGTGGCCTTAGCCAGTTCGATATTGGCGGCAAAATCAGAATCGGTTGAAAAGGCAATGTCGTCTTCACCTGAATCGGCTAATACATGAAATTCGTGTGATCTCTCTCCACCTATCGAACCCGTATCCGCTTGCACGGGTCTAAAGTCTAATCCTATGCGGGTAAAAATTCGGTTGTAGGCATCGAACATGGTTTGATAGGTCTCTTCCAGACTCGCTTGCGACATGTGGAATGAGTAGGCATCTTTCATAATGAATTCACGTGAGCGCATTACGCCAAAACGAGGACGAATTTCATCCCTAAATTTGGTTTGAATTTGGTAAAAGGTAACGGGGAGTTGCTTGTAACTGCGAATTTCTTTACGCACTAAATCGGTAATAATCTCTTCATGTGTTGGGCCTAAGGCAAATCCACGGCCATGACGATCGGTAAAACGCAATAGCTCAGGGCCATAGTCATCCAAGCGGCCAGACTCTTCCCAAAGTTCTAAAGGTTGCACCACAGGCATTAATAACTCTTGCGCATGAGAGCGATTCATCTCTTCACGAATAATACCTTCCACTTTACGCAATACACGAACCCCTAGCGGTAGCCAGTTATAAAGTCCACCCGCCAATGGGCGAACAATACCCGCACGCAACATCAGTTTGTGGCTTATTACGACCGCATCAGATGGGGTTTCACGTGTGGTGGCTAACAGTAGTTGTGTGGTTCTCATTTTGAAAAAAGTCCTTAAATTTGGGAGGAGTAGATGGCGCGTATTTTAACCTAAATTTTAACCTAAACATAGGTTGTTAGATGAGCCCAAATCCTTACAAAGAAACACGAATCTAGTGTAGCTCTTTGAAAGAGCTGATATTTTAAAACATTACGCCGAACCGATGGGGACGACGGCATATTTAAAAACGCGAGGTTTTCCAAATGTTTACACTGTTTTTTATGTTTCTATATAAGGATTTGGATGAGATCTAAAAAGAGGAAAGGCTTTTTTTCTTGTAGAATAAGGTCATTATTTATACTTAAATTAGGTGGGTTCGTTGAGTTTTCAGGGGTTACAGGCTAAATATCGACGTTTATTTCAGGAGAGTGCTGCTTGGAAATTGCTTAGGGCAGACAATGCACCTGTGATTTTAGCGTTTATTGCGGATATGTTTTCTGATGAGAGTGAGGTGCCTTTTGGGCGTGCTCGTATTGTATTGGATGCTGAATTGGAGCGGTGTCGTGAGTTAGGTCTTTGGGAGAGTGAAACGGCAGCGGGTAGCTATTTGAATCAGTGGATTCGTTCAGGATGGCTGCGTGAAATGGATGATCAATTAATGAAAACCGATGCTTGTGAAGTGGCGTTGCGATTTTCTCAAAGTTTGGATCAAAGAGGGGTTGGCACAACCGCATCGCATCTTAGAATTGTTCAAGAGGCTGTGCGAGATTTTGCTGTAGTGATGAGTTCTAGCCCTGATGAGCGAATTGCTTTACTTACCTCTCGACAAGATGAGATTCAGCGGGAAATTGATGCGTTAAATGCGGGGGTTATCTCAGAGCTATCTGAATCTCAGCAACGAGAACGAATTCGAGAAATTTATCAGTTGGCTTCGGTGTTAACGGGTGATTTTAGACGGGTTGAGGATGAGATTCGTGCGTTAGATCAAGATATTCGTGTGCAGATGATTGAGAGTGGTCAAACGCGGGGGGATATTTTATTATCGGTCATGGAAAAAGAAGCACTATTGGCAACTACGGATGCGGGCAGTGCGTTTGAGGGTTTTTTTCAGCTTTTATGTGACGAGAGCCGATCCATTGAATTTAGAGAGCAATTGCGCAGTATATTAAACCAGTCGGTTTCGGAGCAATTAACGCACCAGCAACAGCAGTTTCTGGGTCAGTTAATGCGTGAACTGACCCGAGAGAGTGATCGGGTATTTAAAATAAGGCGAAGAACGGAGGAGAGCCTTAGGGCTTATATTGAAAGCGGTGCGGCATTTGAAAACCGTGCGGTGGATAAATTATTAAACCAATTAGAGCAGTTGGCCGTTGAGTTGAAAGAGGCGCATCCTGATTTTTCGAGTGAACTTAAAAAAACAGTTAATTTGTTATTACCGGTTGGTAATATCCAAATAACTTCGCCAGAAACCATGCGGTTAAAAATACCTGATGAAAAACTGGATACTTCTGGTGTTGAAGAGGTGGTTAATTCAAATACGCCAAGTACCAGTATGCTGGCATGTCTTGATGCCGTTCAGGTTAAAGAGGTGGCTTATCGAATGCGTGATACCTTACGGCAAGAAGGAGCTATGACCATCGCTTCTATCGCATTAAAACATCCTATAAAATCAGGGCTGGAAGAATTGGTGGCTTACTTGCGTGTGGCGCAATCGGTGGGTGCAACCACGCTGGAAAGTAAAGAGGAGTTGGATATTTTAGATAAACAGGGTATTCGTGTTAAGGCATCTATTCCAACATATTTATTAAGTGCGGATTTGTTTCCCGATAACATCGATGAGATGGTGATATGAGTAAAAATCAAACAGAAAAAACGACACCAGCGTTGGGTGCAACGGATTTATTGGAACGGCTACGTCAGGTTCAGTCAAATCAAGAACGGGTTAATCAAAAACAAGATAATCAAAAACAAGATAATCAAGATATATCGCGAAGCATTGAGGACGATCAAAAAATGAATTTGTCCGAGCGAGAATCGGAGCCGTCTTTGTTAAACAAGCAGGGATTGGATTCTGACAATGATTCTAATTTTGAACGTGGAAAAATGCCACCAGAAGCCAGACGTGTTTTGGTGAGCCTGCTTAAGCAGGGGGTGATTTTGTCTGCCCAAAAAAGCACTCTTTTTGAGTCTATTTGCCGATACCAGTCTGCAATTCGTAATCATTTGGCTGATGTGTACTTAAAGCTTGTGCTGGATGAAAAATCAGGGGTTGCATTTGTCGCTCAAATGGATGAAAGCGAAAATGAAGATCTTGATACCGTGTCGTTAATGACGCGCAGAACGCTTTCTCTTTATGATACGTTAGTGTTGTTGGTATTGCGAAAGCACTATCAAGAGAGGGAAAGCGCAGGAGAGCAACGAATTATTATTGATATTGAACGGATAGAGGCTAATTTAACCCCATTTCTTCCGCTCACTAATAGTATGAAATCCGATCAGCGAAAATTAAGTTCATCTCTGACTAAAATGATCGAAAAACATCTGTTGTCAAAAGTAAGAGGCAGTGATGATCGTTTTGAAATTACGCCGATTATTCGGTATGTTGTTAATGCTGACTTTTTAGAGCAGATGTTGGAAGCGTACCAAGAACTTGCACAAAAAACAGGAGGGAATATGGCGTCTGGGAGTGGTGATGAATCGTAATAATGCTTTGTTTGATGTCGGTCAAATTCGACTAGCCGAGTTATCTGTTTTTAACTGGGGGTCTTTTAATGGTCTGCATACGGCAAAAATTGATCCCCATGGTACCTTAGTGACAGGGGATAACGGCTCGGGAAAAACAACCTTTATTGATGGTTTGATGGCGTTACTCTTACCCGCAGGGCGTGCAACTTTTAATGTGGCCGCCGCTCAGGGCGATCGCTCTGACAGGACATTGCTTTCTTATATGCGAGGCAGTTTTGGTTCGGTTCATGATGGAAGCAGTACCCGGGTTAAAAGTAAACGGGAAGGCGCGGTTGTTACTGGGTTGAGGGTGCTTTATAAAGGTGACGATGGTTCTTGTATTACGTTGTCGGCCATTTTTTGGACAACCCAGTCGAGTAATGCGTTATCCGATGTTAAGCGTGTTTATGTCGTGGCAAAGCGAAATTTGCCACTTAAAGAAATCCTCGATTCTTTTGGTGAGGGCAATGCGCGTTCTATGAAAAACTGGCTTAGAAATGACCCCTCAATTACTTGTTGTGATGATCGTTTTTCAGATTATCAGGCTTTGTATCGAAAGCTTTTGTATATGGACAATAAGAATGCGCCGTCTCTGCTTTCCAGAGCATTAGGATTGAAAAAAATTGATGATCTTACCGAGCTAATTCGGGAACTGGTGTTAGAACCCAGTACGGTAAAAGATGATGCTAAAAAAGTGGTTGAAGAGTTTTCGGATCTGGTGGCCATTCATAGCAAGCTTATTGATGCGCGGGCACAAAAAGAGCATTTAGGTGAATTACCGAAATTAAACCGAGCTCTAGTGCAAACTAAAGAGGATTTGGCATGTCTTATCAATGAGCGAGATGGGTTGGTTACTTATTTTGGAATGCTGAGTGAGCAGTTATGGCATAAAAAAGTAGCAAATTTACAGACTAAATTAGAGGCGTTATCGCTCTTGATTAAGCAGGTGACTGAACAGGAGTCTGATGCAAATTTATTAGCCGAGCAACGTCACGAAGACTACATTAAAGTGGGAGGCGGTCGCATTGAAGGGTTAAAAAATGAACTTAACCTTGCCACAAATCGACTTGATCGTATTACGATTCATTCTTCACGATACCAAACGCATGTGCGAATCCTTGGTTTAAATGAGGAGTTGCGTGAGGCTCAGTTTATTAAAAACCAGTCTCAAGTAGAGGAACGGCTAAGCCGTATCAAAAATGATAATCGTACGGCGCAGGATGTATTTGGGAATCTAAGCGGACAGCTTAGTCGTTATCAAAGCGAGAAAAAAGAGGTTGAAAAGGAGAGAGCAGACATCGCGGCGCGTCCAGATTCCAATATTGATCTTAGGTTTCAAAAGTTGAGAGATGAACTGGCTGAATCACTGGGTATGGAACGAGAAAAATGTATTTTTATTGGTGAGTTAATTGATGTGGCAGAGTCTCAGCATCATTGGCAAGGCGCTATTGAGCGAGCTTTGGGAGGGTTACGTACAACCCTCGCTGTGCCTGAGGATTGTTTTTCGATGGTTACCCGCTGGCTCAACACTCGACATACCGGGTTGCATGTGCGTGTTCAGGTGGTTCGAGAGCACACGGCCTCTACTGAGTTTAAGGATAATGGTTTTTTAAAAAAGCTTGTTTGGCGCAAGCATCCTTATCGAGAGTGGCTTAAAAAGCATTTATCTCGTTTTGATTTGTTGTGCGTATCGTCAATGGAAGAGCTGAATTCAACCCCTTTTTCGATGACCCAACAGGGGTTGATGCAGATGGATAAAGGTCGGTTTGAAAAAAAAGATCAACACAAAATTGATGACCGACGTCGCTGGCAATTGGGGTTTTCGAATCAATCACGATTGGCTATTTTGCAGAGTGATCAAAAAGCGTTAAAACAGAAAGTGACAGATACATTGCGGTTAGTGGAGAAAGCGAGAAAGGACTGGGATGCGATAAGCGAGCTGGAATCAACTTGGAAAAAGTTACAAGAATATCAATGGGAAGATATTAATGCACCCTATTGGACATCAAAAATAGCAAAAATGAAAGAAGACGTTCAGATGTTAGAGCTGGCTGGAAGTAATCTTGAAAAAGCCAGACAACGTTGGGAAGACGCAAAACAGACGCTTGCAGAGATTAGAAAAACCAAAGAGCAGCGTAAAATCCTAGAAGGAGAGTTGAAAGGTAAGTTGGGTGAAGCTGATGTTCAGCAAAAACGAGCGGCAAATGCGGCAAAGCATGGTTTAGATGATGCTGTGCGTGCGTTGCTTGATAAACGAATTGGAGCGTTGAAAGAGAGTGATCTTGAAAAAGTGTCGTCAATGGAATATCGATTTAGGCAAAATATTGAAAAATCGCTTGAAAAACGTCGGACAGATAAGGGTCGCTACGAAAATGTTGCTATTGGCATTATGTCTTCGTTTCGCCAAAAATGGGAGGTGATTGCGGCAGATTGGCGTTGTGATATGGCGAGCCTTGAAGAGTACCTAGATTATTTACAGGCACTTGAAAAAGAGGGGCTTCCACGTTTGGTGGAACAGTTTACCAAGCGATTAAACAAACATGCAACCCAATCGTTAGCCCGAATTCGGCAACGTCTTGATTCTGAGCGTGACGATATTCTTGAAAGAATTGATACGATTAATCAAGTGTTGGTACGAACCGAGTTTCGAGAGGGTTCTCACTTAAAACTGGGTACAAAAACAGAAAAATATCCACATGTGATTGAGTTTAATAAACACATATCCAAAGTGTTAAGTCAGGCGACCAGTGAGGATTATGAGGCACGTTTTCAACAACTAAAACGTGTGGTAGAAATATTAGAAAAGGCGTGTAATCCCAGCACATCAGGTACTTTGGAAAGTATGCGATTGCTTGACCCACGTTATCAAATGTCATTTTATGCAGAAGAGCTGGATGTAAAAACGCATGAAATTCTTGATGTTTTGGAATCATCGAGTGGTAAGTCGGGGGGAGAAAAAGAGTCTTTTGCAGGTACAATTGTGGCCGCAAGTTTGGCGTATGTGTTAACGCCAGATGGTTTTGATCGACCTGTCTACTGCACGGTATTTTTAGATGAAGCATTTTCCAACACCGCAGAAGCCGTGAGCCGTAGAGTGCTTCGGGTTTTTAAGGAACTGCATATCCATGTAAATTTGATAACGCCCTATAAAAATCTAAATTTGGCCAGAGAATCGGCTCGTTCATTACTCATTGCCGAGCGAAATCAGGAAAAGCATGAAAGTCATTTATGTGAAGTGACTTGGGAAGAGGTTGAGCGTCAGTTAAATAAAAAACATGAGGCTAATAGGCTTGGTATAAAAATACACCCTAATGTAGGCGTTGAATAATGGTACTGCACTCTTCCTCAAAAGCTTGGGGCTTACTGCCTTCGGATGTAAGGGCGCTGATTTTAAAACGGGAGTGGGATAATGAAGCGGGTTTGAAAGCGCGTCTTTTAAATCAAAAACCTTTTCCGATTCGTATTGGACTAAAACCGCCTACTGAGCGTTCAGCCATTGCTGACATGACTCACTTTCAAACATTTATTCGCGAATGGCGTTCATACGCTGTTCAAAAACATACCCAGTGGAAATCACGACATTATCGAGTCATTTCAGAACAAAACGTTCCCACGTTTTTTGTGCTTGAAAACCTTAAAGAGCTCATTGAATTTGTTGGTAAAGAAGCCATTTCTCGAAGCGAGAGGTGGATGGAATGTATGACTCCGATGTTGTTAATCAATGAAGCTCTTTATCCCGTTTTGGTGAAGCATTTAAAAACGGTAGAACGGATGCGTTTATCCGATGCCGAATTGCTTAGTGGTTTAGTCAAACAGTTGTCTTTTCAAATGGGCGTTGGACAATACTTACGCGCTTTGCCTTTAGAGGGAATTGATACCAAGTTTTTAGAGAATCATCAAACACTTATCTCGGATATGCTGGATGTTTTGCATGAAGGGGCGATTACAAAAAATGGAGGCTTGCTTGAGTGGCTTGGTTGCCTTAAAAACCCCAAGGGATGGCTGACTGTTCGACCACTTTGTGATGTGGTGAAAGCCAATTTGGGTGGTTTTCCTGTTATGCAACTTCATAGCGATGTTTTACGAGAACAGGCTCTGCCAGCAAACAATATCCTTGTGGTGGAAAATATGCAATCTGGATTGGGTTTACCTTTGCTTAAAGATACTATTGCTGTTTTTGGTGGTGGAAAAAATGTGAGTTGGATGGATGCAAGCTGGCTTAAATCCAAACGTGTTGCCTATTGGGGCGACATTGACTCTTGGGGGCTGCATATATTGAGCGATGTTCGGGCTAAGCTAGAAACGGTGGAAGCCATTATGATGGATTCGGAAACCCTTCGTCAACACGAAGATCGTATGGTAATTGAACCAGAACCTTTGGAAGCGTTACCTAAATGGTTAACGAGTACGGAAACTCAACTTTTTTTAGAGCTAAAGAGTGGTGCTTATTCAGGAACGAGGCTGGAGCAAGAGAGGTTGTCTCCCGATTATATACACACCAAACTCAACAATTGGGCAATAAAAAAGGCCAGCCGTTTAACGGGCTAGCCTTTGGTATTGGTGGAGGTGGGCGGATTCGAACCGCCGTCCAGAAAGCTTCCACTTAGAACTCTACATGTTTATTTGGTCTATTAATTTAACCCGACTGCTACCCGGCCATCAGGGATCACAGAGAGCGAGTTTGTACTGTTTAGACCGTGCTATCCAAACATATAACACGTATCGATTTCGTATAAGTCGATACAAACTAGGGGCTACGAACAACTGGCCTAGTCTGCACTAGCGGGGTTAAGCCGCTAGGGAGTAGTTATTGTCGTTTGCAACTATAACATTTGAACTAAGATTTACGTGCATAGATCAGGCACGACATGCATCCTAAACTTCCATCTCCCTGTCGAAACCAAAACACCCCCGTAATGGGATACATGCTTATGACATGAGTCGAAAATAAATTCAGTTAGTTATTATAACGCTTTAATCGAGAGAGAAAGGTGAAAATTCAAGTTATCGCGTGAGTTTCATCACACGGGCTTTGTCTCGACTCCATTCGCGATCTTTTTCAGTGGCGCGTTTATCATGCAGTTTTTTACCTTTGGCCACGCCAATGGTGAGTTTAACTTTGCCTGATTTGCTCCAGTGCATGTCTAATGGCACAACCGTTAAGCCATCCTTATCCACTTTAGAGGTTAAACGCTCAATTTCTTTGCGGTGCAATAATAGTTTACGTAAGCGTAATGGGTCGTGAAAAGAGTGCGTGGAAGCGGTAATCAGCGGTTGAATTTGTGCGCCAAATAAAAATGCTTCGTGATTTTTTAAGAGAATATAGCTCTCTTTAATATTTACCTTACCATCACGAATACTTTTAATTTCCCAACCTTGTAAAGACAGTCCTGCTTCGTAGGTTTGTTCAATGGCGTAATCAAAACGTGCTTTTTTATTTTGTGCAATGGTATTGGGACTTGATTTTTTTTTAGATTTTTTTGCCATGCTATTTGCCAGATGTAAATTTATTCGTTTAATTATAGCAAACAGAAGGGGGGGAGAAGATTTTAATCATTTCGCTCTTTGTTATAATGCACGCTGAATGAACCATGGAGTCGTTAATATAGATGAAAAAAATTTCCCGAACAGCTTTATTGCCTTACTCTGCTTTGCAAATGTATCACCTCGTAAATAATGTCGCAGCTTATCCGGAGTTTTTACCTTGGTGTGGCGCGACAGGGGTGCTGTCTGAAACAGAGAGCGAGATGGTTGCAAGAGTGACCATTGCAAAAGCAGGGTTGCAACAAACTTTTGAAACCCGAAATCATTTGGTGCCAGGAGAGCGGATTGAAATGCACTTGGTTGAAGGCCCATTTAAGTATTTAAAAGGGGAGTGGAATTTTAAACCATTGGATGTGGATGCCTGTAAGATTCAATTTGAAGTTGAGTTTGAGGTCAGTAGTGGCGTGTTAAACATGGCTCTGGGGACGGTGTTTGAGCATATTAGCTCAACATTGGTAGACTCCTTTTGTGAACGTGCAAAAGTTATTTATGGATAAGGCGTAGGCAGTATTATGGCTAAGACGATTCAAATTGAAGTGGCGTATGGGCTGGCGGACGAGCAGTTTCTTTACACGGAACAGGTTGCTGAAGGAACGACGGTTATAGTGGCTTTAAAGCAGTCTAAGCTCTTGGCCGAGTTTCCGAGTTTAGAGGTTGATAAAGTAGGTGTTTTTGGTAGATTAACCACCTATGACACGGTGTTGATTGAGGGGGATCGAATCGAAGTTTACCGACCTCTTAAAGCCGACCCAAGAGATCGGCGGCGTAAACAAGTAGAGCAGTCTCGTAAAGAGGCAAAGTAGGGGGGGGGGAGAATTTTTTTCTAAAAAACGCCTAACCCAAAAAAGCTTTTATCTTCTTTTAACTGGATGGTTTTTTGACGAGTTTTCCAGCTTTCGAGCATGTCATCTCGATCAAAATATACCACTAGGTGTTTTGCCGAATCGCTGTGTAAATCGGTATTTGCGCTGTAAAAAATATATTCCCAATGATTCGGATTAAATGGGTCTTGACCTAATGGAGGCCCTAATAACTCTCTAACTTGTTTTTTACTTAACCCTTCTTGCAAGCTGGCAATCGCTTCTTGCGTCATTACATTACCTTGGGTAAGTGGGGTTTTATAAGGCTGAAAATAGGAACAACCAGATAGCAGAGCCATGCATAATCCAGCGACGATGAGAGGGCGTGATCGTTGAGGCATTGTCTTTAAATACGCGGTGTTTATTAGGGTTTTTAACGAGTGTTTAGTGAATGCTTTCATACGCATTTTAGTTCTTGTGATTAGATTATTTAGGGTATTATACACGCTAAGAAAAATGAATGAGGCGACAAAAATAAAACCTTATTCGAATGGTAAAAACTCAGAGGATCAAATGAGCGGATCAGAGCTTAAAAAATTTGGATTAAAAGTGACCTTGCCT
>UOFB01000232.1_pt1 | contig 12016 bp, 8 predicted proteins | sample 1988871 | NCBI WGS metagenome assembly UOFB01 (sample SAMEA4712195, study PRJEB27164) | hydrothermal vent metagenome | biome: marine basaltic hydrothermal vent biome; feature: marine hydrothermal vent; material: mineral | place: Pacific Ocean | collected 2011-06-14/2011-07-23 | depth 1719 m | reverse complement strand
GTAAATTGGTAATCGAGTACATCGCCAAAATGCTTGGTGAGAAAACTGGTGACAATGCCAGCAATGTCGGTTGGAAACAGTTTGTTCTTTTCACTGCCAGCCATTTCAGTCAAGCTTTCGGTTAAAACCGTCCCTCTTTCTAAAGTGATTTGGCGATAAGCTCGCTCTTTACCTTCGCGATCTTCTTTGACCACATAACCACGTTGTTGCACGGTATCAATGGTAGGCGCGTAGGTGGATGGGCGACCAATGCCCATCTCCTCTAAGGTGCGTACCAAGCTGGCTTCGTTGTAGCGAGCAGGGGGGCGACTAAAACTTTGGCGAGCGGTTAATTGCTCAACGCTGAGTGCTTGGCCTACGGTCATGGGTGGCAGCAAGCCAGAATCATCGCCAGAACCAAAGTCGTAGACTTTTAGAAAGCCTTCAAAGGTGACAACTTCGCCTTTGGCGGTGAGTTTGTCGTTGGGAAGAGCGTCAATGCCAATGTCTACCGTGGTGCGTTTTAATTGGGCATCGGACATTTGTGAGGCAATGGCTCTGCGCCAAATCAGTTGGTATAGGCGTTGTTCATTACGTTCACCCGTGACTTGATCGACATTAAAATCGGTTGGGCGAATCGCTTCATGCGCTTCTTGCGCATCGGCTTTTTTGGTCTTGTAACGCTGAACGTGACTGAATTCTGAACCGTAGTTTTTGATAATCGTTTGTTTGGCTTGTTCGATGGCGGTTTCAGACAAATTGAGAGAGTCTGTTCGCATGTAGGTGATTTTTCCAGCTTCGTATAAACGTTGAGCAACCACCATGGTTTGCTTGACCGAAAAACCCAGTTTGGAGGCGGCTTCTTGTTGCAGTGTTGAGGTGGTAAACGGCGCTTTTGGTTTTCTTTTTGCTGGTTTTTCTTCCAGAGAAATAACGGATAAATTGGCTTTGGCGACGGCTTCTAAAAAGGCGGCAGCCTCTTCTTCGGTTTTAAAGGTTGCGGTACGTTTTACATCCAGTTTTCCGACAACTTTTTGAGCCTTATCCAGTAAGTTTAATTCGCCTTGTACTCGAAAAACAAAATTGGATTCAAAGGCATCGACTTCGCGTTCACGCTCAACAATCAAGCGAACCGCAACCGACTGTACACGCCCAGCAGATAAGCCTGAACGGATTTTTTTCCATAAAATAGGGGAGAGTTCAAAGCCAACGATTCGATCTAAAACACGACGAGCTTGCTGGGCATTTACCACATCCATATTAACCGTGCGTGGTTCAGCCACCGCTTTTTGAATGGCTGGCTTGGTGATTTCGTGAAACACGATACGCTTGGTGGTTTTGATGTCGAGTTTTAGCGCTTCAGCAAGATGCCAAGCGATCGCTTCTCCTTCGCGATCCTCATCCGTCGCCAACCATACGGCCTCGGCGGTTTTTGCGACCTTTCTTAATTCGGCTACGGTTTTCTTTTTATCGGCTGATATTTCGTAAGTGGGTTCAAAGCGATTGGCTAAATCAATGCCCATGCCTTTTTTTTGCATATCGCGAATATGACCGTAACTGGATAAAACGGTAAAGTCTTTACCTAAATATTTTTCAATGGTCTTAGCTTTTGCTGGAGACTCCACGATTACTAAGTTTGTCATAGGTGCTTTGCTCTACTTTCTACTTATTTAATAGTTCTTTGAAATGGCCAAAAAAAGTTCGACCCTTTTTTAAGGGTGCAAAATTTTTTTGTATTTTGCAAATACTTAATTCATTTTTTTCTTAAAAAGTGTTTAAAGCCCCTTAAAATTAATGTTTTTACGTATTTGTTTTATATTTTTACCTATAAAGCCTCACCTATTGGCTTATTTTAGATTAAACTGCATCAATGTTATCGGTAAAATACCAGCCAGTTCGTATTTTAGAAGTCGAACTTTAGAGATGTTATAAAAATAAGGAAGAGCGTGCTTAGTTCTCATAACGTTATTACACAATCGATTTCGGTGCTGGTGATTGGTGCAAGTCAAAGCTCTGCGACAGCTTTGCGTGAAAAATTAACGAATCAGCCCGTTAAGCTTACCTTTGTGGACAGTGTTCACCAAGCAAAGCAGTGCATTCTGCAAGATGTTTCTTCACTTTATGATGCGTATTTATTTGATAACAATGACCGTTATGTTGAAAATTTGGCTTTATTGAAAGCGCTTAAAAAAAATGGACAGTATGCGGTGGTGCCTGTTATTTTTCAGGCTGACTTGGATGAGCCGGATAAAATTGAACAAAGCTTACAGCATGGCGTCTATTTTTATCTGGTCAAGCCTTATACACAAGCGTTATTGCTCTCAGTCCTAAAAGCCGCCGTCATTGGTTTTAATCATCAGCAAGTATTGAGTCAAAACTTAATTGAGGCCAAAGATCAGTCAGCACGATTAGAGTCTAAGCTTCAAGTGGCACAATTTCAAATTAAAACGATTGAGGACGCTAAAAATTTAGCGTGTGCTTTAGCGTTTATTACCCCAAAGCCTCAAGAGGCTGTAATAGGGCTATTTGAGTTGATGACGAATGCGATTGAGCATGGCAATTTAAATATTACCTACGAAGAAAAAACGATTCTTATTTTGACCGATCAGCTTCAATCAGAGATTGAACGCCGTCAAAAACGGCCTGAAAATCATGGTAAATTTGTCTCAATTGAATTTGAGCGTAAGCCAAATGAATTACAATTTACGATTCGAGATATGGGACAAGGTTTTAACTCTACTCCGTATTTGGACTTTTCAGCAGAACGTGCCATGGACAATCATGGCCGTGGTGTGATGATTGCGAATAAGTTAAGTTTTGATTCTTTACACTATGAAGATAACGGTCGTACTGCGATCTGTCGAATTGTTAATTAAGCCTTCGCCAGCGTCCTGCTGAAAGCTTCTCTACCTGTCCCGATAACTCCAATAGCATTAATTGGCTTTGAATGTCATAAACAGGGCTTTTACTCAATACAATCAGTTCATCCATGCCTATCGGGTCGTAACCAATGTGTTCTAGAATAGCGGGTTGGTGAGAGGGGGAGAGCGCTGGAGTAGCGTTTTTTTCAGTTAGTTTTAACTGGGTTTGTGGGGTGAGTGAGTGTTGTAATAAGGCGGACAGCTCTTCTAAGATATCTTGTCCAGACTCCACCAATTTTGCCCCCTGTTTAATCAGTTGATGACACCCTTTGGCTTGAGGGTTATTAATGGAACCTGGTACGGCAAACACTTCTCTTCCTTGGTTCATTGCCGTTTTGGCGGTAATTAACGAGCCACTTTTAAGCGCCGCTTCCACAACCAAGGTGCCAACACTGAGTCCGCTAATAATTCGATTACGCTTGGGAAAGTGATACGCCAGTGGTTTTGTGCCTAATGGAAATTCGGACACCATGACCCCTTCTTCGGCAATTTGACGGCCTAGAGTTTGATTGGCAGCGGGGTATATTCGATCCAGCCCGGTAGCCACAACCGCAATGGTTTTTCCAATGCCTTGCAATCCGCCCTGGTGTGCGGCCGCATCAATGCCAAGTGCGAGGCCGCTGGTAATACCCAAGCCTTGGCTGGACAGGTGTTGTGCAAAATCTTTGGCAATCATTAGGCCTTGTTTTGAGGCATGCCGACTGCCGACAATCGCCAGTTGTGGGTCTTGTAAAAGCGTCACTTGGCCTCGGGTCGCAAGCAGCAGCGGGGCATCATCAATGGTTTGCAGTAAGTCGGGATAGTGTTCACTGCCAAAAGGTAACCAGTTTTGTTCCGCTTGTTCTCCCCAAGTCATCGCTTGCTCTACTTGCAACAATGTTGTTTGATCAAACAGTCGATCAAGTTGGTTCGTTTTGAGTATTTGAGTTTCGGCGAGTGCTTTTTGAGCGCCTTGTAAGGCACTTTTAAGCGAGCCAAAATGGGCTTGCAGTTCTAAGGCCTGCTTTAAGGGGATATGGCTTATATGCAATGCCAATAGGCTGGGTAAATCAGAAAAAATAGACATAGTTCGCTATAATATAGAAATTGATTGAATTAAGTATAACTGAAGCATAAAAATAACTATGGAAAAACTTGATATTGTTCTCTATCCCGAAGCGGGATTAAGAGAAGTGTGCGCCCCCATTCCAGAGATGAATGACTCTCTGGATAAATTAATTGATGACATGTTGTACACCATGTACGACGCGCCGGGTATTGGCTTGGCCGCACCACAAGTGGCGGTTCAACAGCGTTTAATTGTCTTGGATGTTTCTGAAAAAGGCGATCAACCGATGGTTTTAATGAACCCTGAAGTCGTACAAAGTACGGGTAAAATCAGTTGGGAAGAGGGTTGTCTGTCCATGCCAGGTATCTATGCAACCATTAAACGTCCCAGTGATATTTTAGTTCGTGGCATGAACCGTGACGGTAAGCCGATTGAATTTGAAGCTAATGAGTTATTGGCAGTATGTATTCAGCATGAAATAGACCACTTAGATGGCAAAATGTTTATTGACCATCTGTCTGGCTTAAAGCGCACTCGCGCCTTGCAACAGTTTCGTAAATTAATGGAACAAAAAGAGCCTTAAACGTCGATGACAAATTTCTCCCCCCCCCCTTTGCGTATCATTTTTGCAGGAACACCAGATTTTTCTGTGTCTGCTTTACAGGTCTTGTTGGATTCAGAGCATGAGGTGATTGCCGTTTATACACAGCCTGACCGCCCAGCAGGGCGAGGCCGAAAATTAACAGCCAGCCCTGTGAAAACACTTGCTTTGGCGCATCAACTGCCTGTAATTCAACCAGAGAGTTTAAAAACAGCAGAAGCACAACAAACACTGATGGATTTAAATGCAGATTTGATCGTGGTGGTGGCGTATGGCTTGTTGTTGCCCAAAGCGGTATTAGATGCCCCCTCCTATGGCTGTTTAAATATTCACGCCTCATTACTGCCACGTTGGCGTGGTGCGGCACCGATTCAGCGAGCCATTGAAGCGGGGGACGCTGAAACAGGGGTGACCATTATGCAGATGGACATAGGTTTGGATACGGGGGATATGCTGTATAAAGTTAAAACGGCGATTACCGCAGAGGATAATGCCGCCAGCTTGCATGACCGTTTAAGTCAACTGGGGGCGAATGCTTTAATGGAAACCTTAATCCAATTACAAGCGCAACAACTTAAACCAGAGCAGCAAAATAACACCTTAGTGACTTATGCCAAAAAGTTGAGTAAAGCAGAAGCTGACATTCAATGGAGTGAGTCAGCAGACAGCTTGGTACGAAAAATTCAGGCCTTTAATCCATGGCCCGTTGCCTTCACCCATTTTCAAGGAAAACCACTGCGTATCGGCCAAGCTCGATTGATTTTAGAGGAAGAGATTCAACGGTACCAGGGGGGGGAGAAAAATTCTGGAACGGTGTTGGCGATTGAAAAATCAGGCATGGTGGTTGCAACAGGCAGTGCGCCTATTTTGATTCAGCAGGTGCAACCTTCAGGCAAAAAAATGATGTCAGCGTATGATTTTGCACAATCAAGGCAGCTACTTGGACATTGTTTTTCATGAGTGATTCTTCGAGTCCGTCCTCTTCTTTGAATACGCGTTTTATTGCGCTTAAAATTTGTTTAACGGTGGTTGAAAAAGGGCGCTCATTAAGCCAAACCTTGCCCGAAGGGTTGGCGCAGTTTTCTGATCGCCGTGAACGCAATTTTACCCAAAACATGGTATTAGGCACATTGCGCTGGCAGGTACGTTTGGAGGCCATTCGTGCGCAACTGCTTAAAAAGAAACTAAAAGCCAAAGACGAAGACATTAATCAGTTAATTTTGCTGGGTTTGTATCAGATTTTATACATGGAAACGCCAGAGCATGCTGCCGTTTCGGAAACCGTTGCTGTCTTACCCAAATTGAAAAAGCCTTGGGCGAAAGCACTGGTCAATGGTGTGTTACGTAACTTTTTGCGTGAAAAAGAGGCCATTTGTGCTGAGGTTGATTTAAAGCCCGCTTATCGTTATGCGCATCCTCAATGGATGGTTCGGTTGTTACGCAAAGGGTATCCTAATGATTGGGAAGCGGTATTGGTCGCGAATAATCAAATCGCTTCCCTAACGTTACGAGTGAATGTATTGCAACAAACGCGTGAGGCGTTACTGGATAAATTAGCACAAGCCGAGGTTCAAGCCGTACCACACCCCATTGCACCACAAGGCATTGTGTTGCAACAGAGTGTCGATGTTACAAGCTTACCCACTTACGATGAAGGGGGATTTAGTGTTCAAGACCCTGCGGCACAATTGGCCGCAACTATCTTAACCCCTTTGCCAGAGGAACGCATTTTAGATGCCTGCGCCGCACCAGGCGGAAAAACCACGCACTTGCTGGAATATTCGAACAATCAGGCTAGGGTATTTGCTCTTGAAAAAGAGCCTGAACGTTTAGAGCGACTTGCCGAAAACTTATATCGTTTGGACTTGGATGCCGAATATCAAGTGGGCGATGCCTCACAACCTGAGTCATGGTGGGATGGTGAGTTGTTTGATAAAATCTTATTGGATGCCCCTTGTTCTGCAACGGGTATCATTCGTCGTCACCCTGATATTAAGTGGCATCGAACCGAAGAGGATATTGATGAGCTTGTCTTGATTCAGGGAGAGATTTTAAAGGCACTTTGGCCATTATTGAAACCGGGGGGGCGTTTATTATATGCCACCTGTTCCGTACTACCCCAAGAGAATCGGATGCAAATACAGCATTTCCTTGACTCTGAACCCCGTGCGAAAGAGGTTGTTATGGATGTGAGTTGGGGGGTGAGTTTTGAGGGTGTAGGTCGACAAATTTTACCGAGCACGGATGGTATGGATGGTTTTTTTTACAGCCTACTTGAGAAGCGTTAAGATGAAAAAAACGCATGACCGCTTCTTGTCGTCATGGCGTTTTTTAGCACTGCTGATTTTTATTTTATGCGCTCAAACCAGTTTTGTTTGGGCGAAGGACGCGATTCATTTTTCGGACTTAAAAGAGATCATTCAAGATCAAAAATTGGCTCTGAATGCCAAGATTGATTTTAAGCTTCCTGAGCAGGTTGTGTCGGCGATTCATCATGACATTTCAATTCTATTTAAAACCGAAATTATATTGCTTGAAGAAAAACCATTATTAGGTATGACATTTGAGCGAGTTCAAAAATCCATTGAGTATCACACAGAGCTGTATGCTTATGGTGTAAACCGTTACTATGTTCTCTATAATCACCGAAATCATAAACGACAAACCTTTCAAACCTTAGAAGAAGCGCTACAGACATTAGGCACTTTGCAAACGCTTCCGGTGATTAATTTGGCGGAGTTACACCCTGAGCAGACCTATTTTTTGAAAATACGGGTTTCATTGGATAAGTGGCGGCTTCCCCCTCCGTTATTGATTGATGCCTTGCTTGAACCTTACTGGCAGTTAGACAGCGGCTGGCAAGTCTTTAAAATTCGCACCCAAAAAAGTTGGCAATAAATTATGTACTCTGGTTTTTGGACGTTTTTGAAGCAATACGGTTGGATTGCGCTGATATCAAGTGTATTAATGCTCTCTTTGGTGATTATGAGCCAAATTTTGCAAAATGCTTCCAGTTTTGCGGACACTTACTCTTCACTCCTGTTTTTTACCTTAGCAGGGATTGGCGTGGTGCTATTTGTACTGCTTAAAGCACTTTGGACACTTAGAGTAAAATATAAAAAGAGAACCCCTGGAATTAAAATCACCATTCGGTTAACGCTGGCTTCAACGCTCATGATTGGTATTCCTACGGCAATTATTTTTTACTTTTCACTAATGTTTATTCAGCAAGGGATTAACCAGTGGTTTGATGTTAAAACCGAAACCGCATTAGAAAATGCTTCGGCACTGGTTCGGTTGTCTTTGGACAACAGCACACGAGACCGCTTAAAGCTGACACAGGCGATTGTGGCAGAAAAAGGGAGTTTATTAGCCATGTCGCCCGTGATTGAAGTGAATCGGTTACGCAGTTTATTGGGGGCGCAAGAAGTGGCTTTGTACCACTCCAACCAACAGCTCATTGCATTCAGTAGCCAAGAAGATACCACTATTTTGCCTGAGCAACCAGGGGATAATCTCTTTCAACAAATTCGCCAAAACAAGACCTATGCGGCCGTTGAAACCCGTCCTGGACTTACTTCGGATGATCAATTTATTCGCGTCATTATCCCTTTTTCAGACTTTGGAGTGTCGGGTACTTATGCATTGCAAGTGATTTTTTTAATCCCACAGTCCATGACGGCATTGGCGGAATCCGTTGCTGCGGCTTCAGCACAATATCAAGAGTTGTCCTATTTAAAAGGCCCGCTGATTACCAGTTTTACGTTAATACTCTCTATGGTGCTACTATTAACCTTAGCCACAGCAGTTCTGTTTACCATTCAGGCAGTTCAAAACTTTACGAAACCCATTCAAACCCTTGCTCGTGGTACTCGTGCGGTTTCAAAAGGGGATTACAGCGTTAAAATGCCCATTAAAGAGAGCGATGAATTTGGTGATTTAACCCAGTCTTTTAATGACATGATTCAACGGATTGCTCAGGCTCGAAATGAGATTAAACTTGGACATCAGCAAACCGAAGTGCAAAAACTGTACTTACAGGCGATTATTAAAAACTTAACCAGTGGCGTGTTAACGCTGGATATGAACTTACGATTGCGCACCAGTAATGATGTAGCGAACCATATTTTTAATGTTGAGTTTTCGAATTATATCGGACAGCACTTTGAGCACTTATTGTATCGTGATGATAATTTACCGCAGTTAGTTGAGTTTTTTACCAAGATTTCACCGTTATTGAAACAGAGTGAAAAATCGTGGCATTTACAATATGAATTTGCGTCTCAATATGGGCAAAAAATATTGATGATTCATGGATCAACCTTGCCGAGCATGGACAAAAAAATAGGAGGTTATGTTATTGTTATTGATGACATTACTGCACTGGTTCAAGCCCAGTTAAATGCGGCGTGGAGTGATGTAGCACGCCGTTTAGCGCATGAAATTAAAAACCCATTAACGCCGATTCAGCTTTCCGCAGAGCGGTTGCAATTTAAACTGGAAAAAGAGCTGGAGGGACAAAGTAAAGCATTATTACATCGAATGACTCACACCATTATTGAGCAGGTTACGACGATGAAAACCTTGGTGCAAGCGTTTTCCGATTATGCAAATACCCCTGAGGTATTATTAGAAGAGACGGACATTAATCAGTTGATTATGGACATTGCGGTGATGTATCAAGACCCTGAGGCAAAATGGGATTTAACCTTGGAGTTAATGGACAACGGCCCCATGGTCTTGGCGGATAAGGCTCGTTTGCGACAACTGTTTCATAATTTAATTAAAAATGCGATTGAAGCGACTGAAAATACAATTTTACCCAAAATTCAAATTTGCACCTCTTGCAATGATCAGGAACAATTTGTCATTCAAATACGGGATAATGGTCCAGGGATTGCCGAAGAGGCTCAAAACTGGATTTTTGAACCCTATGCGACCGATAAACCAAAAGGCTCGGGTTTGGGGTTGGCTATTGTTCGTAAAATTGTTGAAGAGCATCACGGACAGATTTTACTGAAGTCATCACCAGAAATGGAGACCTGCTTTATAATTAAACTCCCGATTCTAAATAATATAACCCCTTCTAAGGCACTTGAATGAAACCTGGTAAATTATTAATTGTGGATGATGAAAAAGACATCCGAAATTTAATGAAAGAGATTTTTGAAGAGGAAGGGTATCAGGTTGATACGGCCGCCAATGGTGTGCAAGCACAGAAGGCGTGGCGTCAACGACTACCTGATGTCATTTTTTTAGATGTTTGGATGCCCGATATTGATGGCATTACTTTGCTAAAAGAGATGCAAAAAGAGCATGTGTTGGAGCATGCGAAAGTCGTCATGATGTCAGGTCATGGTACGATTGAAACCGCTATTGAAGCAACCAAGTTGGGCGCGTATGATTTTTTAGAGAAACCGCTCTCGTTAGCAAAACTGATTGTCACGGCAGAACGGGCGATTGAACACGGACGACTGCATCAAGAAAATCGTCAGCTGAAACAAAAACAGCCAGATCAAATTTTACCCGTGGGTAAAAGTAAGGCGATGGTGCAGTTACGAGAAACCATTGAGCGCTTATCTAAATTTACCATGCCCATATTGATCACGGGTGAATCGGGGAGTGGACGGCACCATGTTGCAAGAGCACTTCATCATACCAGTGCTCGAAAAGCGTTAACGTTGCGTGAAATCTCTGCCATTGATTTGAATCGTTATATAGAAGAAAAGAGTTTTTCTCAATTGAATACTGTGATGCGAGAAGTGGATAATGGCACATTGGTGGTGTCTCATTTGGAACAATTGAGTGTGACATCACAAAATGTATTGGCCGATTTAATTAAGCATCAAAATTATCAGCCTACACCTACATTAGAGCCTGTTTTGATGGATGTTCGAGTGATTGGATTATCCAACGGTGCTTTAGAGCATGAAGTGTTGCACGGACAGTTTCGAGAAGACCTTTACCAACGTTTGAAAGTGATGCCGATTGATGTGCCCGCATTGCGCCAGCACACCGAAGACATTCCTGAATTAGTGGATTATTTTGTGAATCACTTTGTGACGGGTGAGGGACTTGAATATCGACACTTCTCTGTTCCAGCACAGAATGCACTGCGGCAATATGGTTGGCCGGGTAATTTAAAAGAGCTACAAAATTTAATTCAGCGATTATTGATTTTGGGTAGTGGTGAAGTCAGCGACATTGAAATTAAGAATGTACTCGCTAAAGCGATTCATCCAACGGCCAAAAAAGAGACCGAAATTGATACCTCGGTTTTATTAAAAGAGGCTAAAGATCGTTTAGAAGCGTCTTATTTAAGTCAGTTATTACGAGAAACAGGTGGTAATGTTTCCGAAACGGCCAAACGTTCAGGAATTGATCGAACCAATTTGTATCGCAAATTAAAAAGCTTGGGTATTGACCCTAAAAACCCGATTTAATGAGAGCATAAACGGATGAATATTGTTATTTTAGGCGCAGGACAAGTGGGCTCTTCTTTGGCAGAGCTGTTGGCTTGTGAAAATCATAGTGTCACCGTGGTGGATTTAGACCGTTTGCGTTTGCAGCGATTGCAAGACCGCTTGGATATTCGAACCATTTGTGGTCATGCGTCACACCCCGATATTTTGGAGCAGACGGGATTAGAGGATGCCGACTTGTTGATTGCCGCGACTCAAAATGATGAGACTAATATATTAGCTTGTCAGATTGCCCATATTAACCATAAAACCGTCACCAAAATTGCACGGGTTCGAGCGCAATCCTATTTAAATCATCCTGAGCTGTTTAATCGTGATTTGGATTCGGGCTGTGTACCCATTGATGTATTGATTAGTCCAGAAAGCTTAGTAAAAGACTATATCTTACAGCTCATTGAATACCCAGGTTCATTGCAGGTAATTAACTTTGCAGAAGGAAAAGTTCGCCTCGTTGCTGTGAGAGCGGAAGCGAGTGGCTTATTAGTGAATAAAAAAATAGGTCTCATCAAAGAGCACCTGCCTGAAAATATTAAAACACGTATTGTGGCTATCTATCGTAAAAATGAAATTGTGATGCCAACAGCGGATGTGATTATTAAAGAAGATGATGAGGTTTTCTTTTTAGCGGAATCAGCCCATATTTCAACCATTGTTTCAGAATTAAGGCAACGTAAAGCCCGTCCATCTCGTAATATTATGATAGGGGGGGGAGGAAATATTGGGTTTAGTTTGGCGCAAGCACTGGAAAAAGATCATCAGGTAAAGTTAATTGATCGCAGTATTCAGCAGGCACGACAAAATGCGGAAGTTTTAGAAAAGTCTATTATTATTCATGGCGATGTTTCGGATAAAGATCTATTGCTGGAAGAAAATATTGATGAAATTGATCTGTTTATTGCGGTCACCAATAACGATGAAGCCAATATTATTTCGGGTATGCTGGCCAAAAAACTGGGCGTAAGGCGAGTGATTGCGCTGGTGAATA
>UOFB01000086.1_pt1 | contig 12145 bp, 10 predicted proteins | sample 1988871 | NCBI WGS metagenome assembly UOFB01 (sample SAMEA4712195, study PRJEB27164) | hydrothermal vent metagenome | biome: marine basaltic hydrothermal vent biome; feature: marine hydrothermal vent; material: mineral | place: Pacific Ocean | collected 2011-06-14/2011-07-23 | depth 1719 m | reverse complement strand
GTGATCGCATGGCGGATAGAGAATATTTAAAACAAGAAGTATCGGCATGGGTGGCGCATAGAAATGCGATTGAAAGCGAAATGAACTGGCGTTTTACAACCGAGGATGCGCGAATTAAATTGAAGCACCTCTATCCGTCAATATAATGTGGTTGATGTACTAGAACACTCTTAAATAACCTGTGCGGTCACTAATCTTAATTGCAGCGTTGTTCTACCGTGGTAAACATTGAGGCTGGGTTGGTAGACGCAGTGGATTTTTTCGCCTCTTGAAAAAGGATCGGGGTCGTCTTTAGAGGCTTTGGCGTTAAAGTAGATGGCGGAGAGTACTTGTTGGTCGTCACCGATTAATTTAAAGGATAGGTGGGTTTTGGTTTGCCCAACGGTTCGGACTTCTCGAATGGTAAAGTCACCTGAAAAGAGAGGCTTAGGCCACTCTCTTCCGTAAGGCTCAAGTAAACTCAGCTCTTCAATTAATTGGGGTTGTAACTGTTGTGAGGTGAGTACGCCATCGGTTTCGATGATGGGAACAGGGGGTTCATCTCCAAGTTGGTTTTGTACGGCTTGCTCAAACAGCGCTTCAAATATGTCAAAGTTTTTCTCAGGAATCATGCAGCCCGCTGCACCGGCATGGCCACCCATTGAAACAAATAGACCAGGGTGTTGATCGGCCATCCATTGAAAGGCGTCACGTAAATCAATGTTGGGGACAATGCCACGACCACTGCCGGCAATAAAGCCATCGTCTAAATCGGTCATGGCAATGGTCGGTAAGCCATACTGTTCGCCGATTCGTGAAGCGATAATACCTTGAATGCCTGCGTTGCCTTGCATTCGAATGGTCAGGGTGAACTTGTTATCGTGGTAGCGTTGTGCGGCAATTTCTTTGGCTTGTGTGAGCATCCCATCCTGTTGGCTACGACGATTAAGGTTGTCGGCATCCAGTTGTTCAAGGTATTGTTGGGCTTGATAGGGACTGGTGGCGGTTAAAAAGTTAAATGCGGTGGTAACATCACTGACGCGGCTGGCGGCATTAATGCGTGTGGCGACTTGAAAACCTAAGAATTCGGCATCGTAAGGTTGGCCGTTGTTGTCGTTTAATTGTTGCATGGCTTGCCAAGCGGGAGAGCGAAACTGGTTAATAAATTGCAGCCCCGCTTGTACAATCGCTCGATTATTGGGGCTTTTTAGGCTCACACTGTCGGCTACCGTACCGAGTGCCACGTTCATGGAGAGTGCTTTTAAAGAGGGGGATTCTTTGGCGAGCTGTCCCAACTCAATTAAGGCGGCTCTCACTTGAGTCATCACAATAAAAATGACATAACAGCCAGCAACAGTTTTATCGTATTCACAGCCAACTTGCTGTGGGTTGACGGTGCAGGTGGCGCTGGGCGGGGGGCCTTCTAAAGGGAGTTGATGGTGGTCGGTGACACAAACAGGAATGCCTGACTCTTTTAAACGGGCAATTCTAAGTTCATCGCTGGAACCTTGGTCGGCCGAGATGACAAGTGAGATGGGTTTGGGGATGTCTAAAATACGATCAACCACCTCATCGGTAATGCCATAGCCTTGTTTGCGTTCACCAATAATATGAATAACGCGCTCTTCAGGCACACTAAAATAGTTGACCAATGCGGTTTTGGCCACCCATGCAGAGGTCACGCCATCGGTGTCGTAGTCGGTGGCTAATACGATCACCCCTTCACTGTTAATGGCTTTAACAATGAGTTGTGCCGCCTCTTTGGCATTTTTTAATGCATTGGGGTGTTGGATGTGTTTTAACTTGGGGAAGACAATTTTTTCTAAGTCGGCCGTGTCCTCTGTTCGGCTGGCGATGAGCTTGGCTTGCAGTTTGGTTAAGCCAAGTGTTTTGGCGGCTTGAAAAACGCTGTCATTAATAGGGCGTTGCTGTATTCTAGGTAATTTTATCATGGTGAGATTCTAACAGAATGCAATTACCGATATGTGTCTATCTACATGGATTTTTAAGCAGTGGAAACAGATAGTCATGGAAGAAAATCTTCGTCATCCATTCCGTTAAAATAGGGCTTCCAAATCCTTACATAGAAACGTGAAAAATAGTGTAAGCATTTGGGTGGGCTTATGCCCCTTGTTGATTTCCTGTGTTTTTATTAGCCACTTCATACGGGTCATGAATGTGAACGGTGTATTGAATGAAAATATTGCCTAATTTCTCCCCCCCCTCTCGATCAATGGTGATGGTGACTTTATCATCTTGCCAAGTATAAGCGCGATAGCTGAGCGTGCCTCCCCAGCCTTTGGTTTGTATTTGTGTGGGTTGTCCCAGTTTTTGAATCAGGGGTAGGGCGATATCTCGGGTTTTAATGGCGGTTCTACGGTTATTTTGTTCAAGTGAGCTGGGACGGTAGAGACGTTTCACCGAGGTGATTTTACCCGCATGGTTATATCGAAAGGTAATGTAGTAGCTGTCTCGCATTGTGGACCATGGAAAAAACTTATCGTAGTTGTGCTGTTTGACCGAGCCTTTGGCTTGTAAATAGCCGCCAATATCCCATAAATGGCTTCGAACGCTGGTGACATTGGCTTCAATTAAAGACAACCCCAATACTTTTAACTCACTGACAGGCGTTTTTTCGGCCGCCTGAATGAGGGGGGGGAGAAAAATGAAACAGATGGCTAATGGTTGCAATAATTTATTCGACATCATATGTCACTCTGGGATTAGGGTTATGTAGAGTGTATCGGCTTATTTAAAAAATCTTGAATTAAAGACGTTGGAAAAAAGTGCCGTAGTTGGGTGGCGTTTAAGGTGAGTGCGTTTTCCGATGCGATGGGTGGCTCAAGTTGTGGATATTGATTGAGCATCACGGAGACATTGGCATCCGAAGGGTTGTCATTTTGATGTGCTCTGGCTTCGATGGATAAGGTTGCCAGTGCTTTGGGGGTGTCAATATAGATCACCCCATAAGCGATATTCAAATTAAGACGTTCGCACAGTGCATAAAAAGGGGAGCGGTGTTTGTGTTGCAAAAAAGTGGCATCAATGATGACATTAAAACCAAGCAACAAAATACGTTCTGCTTGCTCTAAGAGTGTTTGATAGACTTTTCGATTCATTTTAGCGCTGTAGAGTTGCTTTTTTTCGACGTCGCTCACTCGGTCAGAGGGGGAGATACCATAAAGCTGTTTGCGCACACGGTCGGAACTTAAAATAATGGCATCCTCCACCACCGATAAGAGTTGATCGGATAAATAGCTTTTGCCTGAACCCGAGACCCCTTGCAATAAAATAAGGCGTGCTTTTGTTTTGGGCTGGGTGTAATGCAATGCTAAATGCATGTATTGTTGTGCGGTTTGCATTAGGCGTGTTTTTTCAAGACTGTTATTGGGCAGTTGTGTGGCTCTTAAAGTGGTGATTTTGGCACGCACTAACGCACGATAGACTCGGTAAAATGTCAGCAGCTTTAAGGCTTGGTAATCGGTGGTTTGGCTTAAATACAGAGAGAGTATTTGGGCGGCCAAAGCAGGTTGTTTTTTAAAATCTAAATCAATCAATAAAAACGCCAAGTCGCTGATGACATCAATCCAACGAAACGCCTCATTAAATTCAATGCCATCAAACAGAACGGGTTGGTGCTGAATTAAGGTCATGTTATCCATGTGTAAATCGCCATGACAGGCTTTTACGTTGCCATTATCTCGTCGTGACTGCATAAAAGAGGCAAGCTGTTTAAATTGTTGTTGTGTCCACCGCTCTAGTGTTTTGAGCTGTGGCAGATTATTCGGGTTGGCATGTTCATACAGTGTTGGAAAATTATCCAGCATGGGGTGCAGAAGTGTTTTTGGCGTGCCTAGAGGGGTTTTAACCAGCGCAGGTTGATTGCAAAGCGCTTCGGCAGACTGATGAAAATCGGCAATTAAGCGGGCTAATAAGGAAACTTGTTGTGGGCTAAGTGATTCAGTTTGTAATTTTTTACCTAATACATCATTGGGATCAAACTGCTTCATTTTAACCAAATACTCAATGGGTTCGGGTGTTTGGTCAGTGGGTTGCCAAGCGACTTGATTGTGCTTGTCTAAGTAAATCGCAACCACACCTAAATACAGTTCGGGTGAATAACGACGGTTAAGTTGAAGCTCTAAATGGCAATATTTTTTGCGCAATGCCAGTGTACTGAAGTTTAAAAAACCAAAATCGACCTCTTTTTTTAGTTTATACGCATAAGGGCCAGTTAAGAAAACCATTGAAATATGGGTTTCGATGGTGGTGATGACCTCAACCGAGTGAGGGTAGCTTTCGGGTAAGCAGAGTAAATTGATTAGATCAGGGGTTTTCAATGGCGTTGAAACCTTAATCATTAAAGGGGATAGATGATTTTGTGTTAGAAGACGGACAGCCTCCTAGGAGGCTGTCTCAGAAGAGTGCTTAATATTTCTTAAGCGACCCCTTGTTTCTCACGAATTTCTTGTTTACGTTTCATTTCAACGGTTAAATCGGCTGTTGGGCGGGCTTCCATACGTCCTAAACCAATCTCTTCACCACTTATTTTGCAGTAGCCGTATTCACCGTTTTCAATGCTGCGTAACGATTTGTCTATTTTACTAATTAATTTACGTTCACGATCACGTGTACGCAGTTCCAATGCAAACTCTTCTTCTTGAGAGGCGCGATCACTTGGATCAGCAGGGGTTTCAGAATCCGTTTGTAAATGGTTAACGGTACTGCTGGCCTCTGAAATCAACTGCTCTTTCCAAGCAAGTAATTTGTTTTTGAAGTGTTCGAGCATCTCAGGGCTCATGTACTCTTCGCCTTTTTTAGGCTGATATGGAGGATAGTTTTCAATAAAATCCACTTCATATTCCATGGTATTGCTCCTAATCTCTTCTAAGAATTATTTTGTATTTTAGCCCATTTATACGAATAGTAACGCATTAATTTGAGCTTCTATTTTTTAATCGTGAGGGTTTATATCAGGTTTAAATGGGTTCAACAAGTTATATTTTTAACTCAAATCCTTACCTAGAAACGTGAAAAATAGTGTAAGCATTTGGAAAACTTAGGGTTTTTAAAAATGCAGTCGCACCCATAGGTTCGGCGAAATGTTTTAAGATACTAGGTTTTTCAAAGGGTTGCGCTGTGTTCGTGTTTCTAGGTAAGGATTTGGGTTTAATATTTTTCCTTGTGTTTTAGGACAAAATTCCGCAAAATTCTCTCAATTTTATGAAAGGAATAGGACGATGGCAACTCTACAAGCACTGCTGTTTGATGTGGATGGTACCTTAGCGGACACGGAACGAGACGGTCACCGACCGGCATTTAACATGGCGTTTAAAGCGGCGGGATTAGACTGGCAGTGGGGTGAATCATTGTATGGTGAATTGTTAGCCGTAACAGGTGGCAAGGAGCGTATTCGCTATTATTTGGAAAAATTTAATACCACCTTTGTTAAGCCAGATCATTTTGATGCGTTTGTTAGAGAGCTACACGCGTCAAAAACACGGTTTTATACGCAGTTAATGGCAGAAGGTAAAATTCCATTGCGTACAGGGGTAGAGCGGTTAATTAATGAAGCTCGAGCTGAGGGGATGCGCATGGCGATTGTGACCACCACCACGCCTGAAAATGTGACCGCTCTGCTCAAAAGTACCTTGGGTGCAGAGTCTGAAAGCTGGTTTGAAGTGATTGCCGCAGGCGATATTGTGCCAGCGAAAAAACCCGCACCTGATATTTATCTTTGGGCGTTAGAACAGATGAACTTAACGGCTGCGGATGCGGTTGCCTTTGAAGATTCCTTAAATGGCATTAAATCCTCTGCGGCGGCAGGTCTTAAAACCATCATCACCATTAATGACTACACCAAAGAGGATGATTTTAGCCAAGCGCAACTGGTGTTGGATCACATGGGCAATGAAGCCGAGCTTTTTAATGTATTATCGGGCGACAGTGCAGGACACACCTTTTTAAATTTAGAGCTGGTTAAAAAAGTACATGCGGCTTGAATCCCAATTCCCCCAAGGTCTCAGTCTATTTACTTTGGTACTAAAGCAGGTGTGTTAAATGAGATACCCTGCCAGCCAGATTTCATGAAATTACGAATGTTTTGATGGTCATCACCATCAGGGTTTTGTAAGACATCTTCGGTATAAAATTGGCCAAAAGCATTCAGTGTAGCCTGTTCTGAGAGCTGATTAATGAGGCCAAAGGCAAAGATTTTACATGAACCATTATTGCTGTTTTCAGCGTTCAGTGTGTCGCCGTTTTTAAATTCAGTAGGTATGAAAATGTAATTATTTTCAATGGCTTGAATGACTTTTTTAAAGTCAACTTCACCTTCGTTGAGCTGTAAAATTAATTCTTTTATTTCATCTTTCATGTTGTCATTCCTATTCTTTTTATTCTGTAATGAGCTTTGTCACACCATAAGCCGCGTCTAAAGAGTGCGCTGGTTTCAGGTGAAATTGATTTGCAAATTGTACCGTTCGGCAGCGTTGCCATAGTAAATTTTTTCCTCCCCCACCTACACTGTATAAACCCTTAATGGGTTCTTCGGTAACCTGTTCAAGCCTTTTATAAGCTAAATATTCAACATAAACCAGTCCTTTAATGAGATTTAAAAAATAGGTTTGATGTGCTTTAAGTGTTGCGAAGCCTTTAGGCGACACATCGTTCATCACCAACGGTTGGTTTGGTTTTTGGGGCATTTTAGGTGTTAACGACGCATCTGCAATAGGAAATCGCTCCCCCGTTGTATTAAGGGGGTAAAACGCATCGGTGATGTTTAGATCATGATTGGTGAGGGGCGAGCGATGAATGGTGTGAATCAAATATTCTATTTCTGTCAGGTTGTACACCTTTAACAGCACCGCTCCTCCCGTATTGGATGCACCACCCACCAGCCAATTATTGTTTAGTTTATGACTGTAAATACCATATTTTTGGTTAAAAACAGGCCTTGAGCTGATGAGTTTAATGGCCAATGTAGAGCCTAATGAGATGACGGCATCCCCAACTTGAGAAGCGCCAGAGGCCAAAAAACCCGCAATGCTGTCCGTTGTGCCAGCGTGAACCGTGAGCTTGGGTGAAAAACCATACTGTGTAACATATTGCTTGGTAATCAAACCAAGGGGGGTACCAGGAGCCACCACGGTCGGCAGTTTTATTGGAGAGAGCAACGAGCGAATCCACATTGGCCAAGTTTGGTTAACCGCATCATATCCCAGTTTAAGTGCATTATTCTCATCGGTGATACTAAGGCAACCACATAAAGCATGGTTAATAAAATCGACTTGATGACAAATAGCAGTAGAGTGAAGATGGTGAGGAGGACTCTCTTGGGTCGCATTTTTTATATTCAGTAAAAAGAGTACCTTAGCTAAGGTAGATGAAGTCCCTTGTGCGACTGTTTTAGGGTCGAATCCTGTGGTTTGTTGTATCTGTTTGGCTTCTTTAGAGGCTTGTTGATTGTTGTACATAAGGGCAGGAGTGAGCGCTGCTCCCTCTGGTGAACAGAGGAGTACCGTTGATGAGGTGGCATCCACTATCAGTTGGGTAAGTTGGCTTAAGTCAAACGACAGGGCGAGTTTTTGTAAGAGTGCATCCAGTAAACCAAGCCAAAGTGCTGGTGATTGCGTTGTGTGCGAATCAAAAATAGGGGGCAAAGGAGGGGAGGAGATTTGGTGTAATGGAATGGCTTCTGATAATACTATGGTGTCGGTTGCTTGAGCGTGAGATTTTTTTTGGACAATCACGCCACGTATGCCTGACGTACCTAAATCAATTCCGAGAACAAAGGTTGGTGTCGTATATGGATTGGATTTATTTAGCATTGGGTCGTCTTATCCTTAACACAGTCGTTTATTACGCATTATAAACTTAAATCCCAAATCCTTACATAGAAACACGAACCTAGCGCAACCCTTTGAAAAACCTATAATTTTAAAATATTTCCGCCGAACCTATGGGTGCGACTGCATATTTAAAAACCCTAGGCTTTCCAAATGGTTACACTATTTTTCACGTTTCTATGTAAGGATTTGGGTAAATGATTAAGCTTCACGGTGAAGGAATAAAAATAGGGGGGTGTTACTCGTGAATATCACTGGAACCCAAATCCTTACATAGAAACACAAATCTAGCGCAACCCTTTGAAAAACCTAGCATCTTAAAATATTTCGCCGAACCTATGGGTGTGATGGTATATTTAAAAACCCTAGGTTTTCCAAATAATTACATTATTTTTCACGTTTCTATGTAAGGATTTGGGTGGAAATATGGGAGGGATAGGGTACAATTCGTTGATGTAAATCATCCTTTTTAATATTTGTGTTTTGGAGCCTTAAAATACATGAACGAGTTACAGCAGGTTTTACTCATTTTTGCCGTTGTCGTGGTCATCGCCCTTTACTTTTTGAGCCGCAACCGCCAACCAGAACAGAAAAAAGAGCATACAAAGTCGCAGGAAGCCGAATCCAGTGCGTCCTATCAAAAAGCTTCCCATGCCTTGAATGATCTTGGAGAGCCACATATTCCTCTCTCTAAAAATACTGAGGCTCGTCTGACTCAACAGGATGAGGAACGGGTTGAGGTGAATGAATATCAAGCAGTCTTGCCGTTTGGTGATGAGTTTGTGGTGCCTGAACAAGGCGAACAAGCTAAGCCTGTGGCAAACCGTTCCGAAGACGTTTCGGCGATAAATATGGAAGCCACAATTCAAGAAAATGATACGCTCAGTGGTACGTCACAACTGCATGATGAGGTCACCAATATTCCAGATGCGAACAACCAAAATACAACGGGTGGTAAACACCATGTACTGGAGGTTGATGATTTGGGTGTGACGGGGGAGGGCTACCAATATGTTGCTCCCGAGTATGAAAAACCCTCTTTCGGAATGCCAGAAGCGGGTTCGTCTGCTCCTGCAACCGAATCTCATCATGCCGAGAAAAAAGAGGCTCAAGTGTTTGTCATTTTGGTGATGAGCACCGCTCAAGAATTTTCGATGATGGATGTCAATCAAGCTCTGTTAGGGGTTGGACTGTCTTTTATTGCTGAAAATAATTTTTTTGTCAAAATGGATAACATGGGTAATCATTTTATTAAAGTAGCCAACTTAATGGAGCCAGGTACCTTTCCAGTAGAGAGCATGGAAAACCACACCACCAGTGGTGTAGTGATGATTTTAGAGTTACCTACCACTGTAAAAGCACCTGCGGCCATGCACGATCTTATTATGATGGCGCGTAAAGTGTCGCAACGTCTACAGGGGCGACTTTATAATATGGAGCGTCAGCTGCTTAAAGAGTCTGATTTGCAAAATATGCGAGAAGAAGCGGTTAAGTACGAGTCTGAACCGCTGTAATCAGAACATTTTTCATTCTTGGACAGCTTCAACTAATTAAAAGTTTAAATTCATGTCAACCGACCCATCGCAAGCCCCGTTCGATTTTTCAGCCAGCGCCAATGAATCCTTATTGGAGCAATTAAATCAGCTTAAACAATGTATTTCTCAGTACGATTACGCCTACTATGTAGAAGATAATCCCGTTGTGAGTGATGCCGAATACGATCAATGCTATCAAGCGTTGCTTAAAATAGAGCGTGAACACCCTGAATGGATCACCAATGATTCCCCCTCTCAGCGAGTGGGAGGCGAGCCGATTGACCATTTTAAAGCACTGCCTCATGCCGTCCCTATGTTTTCGTTAAGCAATGCATTTACGCAAGACGATTTGGTTGATTTTGATCGCAAAGTACGAGAAAAACTCTCTTTACCGCCAGAAGATCCTGCCGTTCAATATGCCGCAGAGCCTAAAATAGACGGTTTGGCGATTAATATTCGCTACGAGAATGGTCACTTGGTTCAAGCCGCTACACGAGGGGATGGGGTGATTGGTGAGGATGTAACGCATAATATTCGAACCATTCGTTCTGTGCCATTACAGCTTTTAGGCGAGGGTTGGCCAAGCGTTTTAGAAGTGCGTGGTGAAATTTTTATGTCTAAAGCCACCTTTAAAAGGTTGAATGAACAGGCTGTTGCATTAGGAGAGAAACCCTTTGCCAATCCACGTAATGCGGCGGCAGGTACGTTAAGGCAGCTTGATCCTAGCATTGCGGCAAAACGAAATTTAAGTCTATTTTTATATGGTTGGGGCGAAATCAGCGACGATAATACGCTTCCCAAACAGTACCATCAAGTGATCAAACAGTTTCGCCAATGGGGACTGCCAACCAATTTAGATGCCAGTGTAGTGCAAGGCGCACAAGGTATGGCCGATTATTATGATGCGTTGTATGAACGACGAGCGGGCTTAGCATATGAAATTGATGGCATTGTGTATAAAGTAGATGATATTACAGCACATAAAGTATTAGGGTTTACGGCAAAATCACCACGTTGGGCGATTGCCAGAAAATTTCCAGCCGAAGAGGTTTGGACGACCCTGCTCGATATTGAAATTCAAGTTGGTCGAACGGGCGCATTAACCCCCGTTGCACGATTACACCCCGTGTCGGTCGGTGGTGTGATGGTGGCCAATGCCACGTTACATAATTTAGATGAAATACGACGCAAAGACGTACGCATTGGGGATACCGTTGTGGTGCGTCGTGCGGGGGATGTAATTCCAGAAGTGGTGGCTCCCGTGTTAACAAAGCGACCAGATAATGTGCAACTGTTTGAGATGCCAATACACTGTCCAGAGTGTGGCTCTGATGTGATTAAAGAGCATGATAAGGCCGTATACCGTTGTTCTGGTGGGTTATTTTGTCCCGCACAACGCAAACGCGCATTACAGCACTTTGTTTCACGAAAAGCATTGGATATTCAAGGGCTAGGCAATAAACTGATTGACCAATTGATTGAAAAAGGCTGGGTAGAACATCCCGATGATCTCTTTAAGTTGACCCCCGCGTCTCTGGCCACATTGGAGCGTATGGCTGAAAAATCTGCGTTAAAAGTATGCGATGCCATTCAAGCGGCCAAGCAGACGACCTTGCCCCGTTTTATCTACGCTCTGGGTATACCAGAAGTGGGTGAAGTGACGGCAAAATCATTGGCACAGCATTTTGTGACGTTGGACAACATACGTCAAGCGGATAAAGAGGCGCTTATTGAGGTCTCTGATGTGGGAGAGATTGTCGCTGAGAATATCGTCACCTTTTTTAAGCAACCTCATAATCAAGAGGTGGTGGCTGGATTATTGGCCGAAGGCGTGAGCTGGCCTGATCCAGAAGCGGTTACCGTGGACGAAGATTCACCCTTTGCAGGAAAAGTAGTTGTCTTAACGGGGACACTGCAATCTGGCTCACGCACCGAAGCAAAACAAAAGTTGGAAGCCTTAGGTGCTAAAATGACGGGCAGTGTTTCCGCTAAAACCGATTTTGTTATCGCGGGTGACAAAGCGGGGTCAAAACGAATCAAAGCCGAAGCCTTAGGGGTAACGGTATTATCAGAAGAAGAGTGGATTGCAATGATGGGAGAAACAAATGGTTAGACCACGTAATATCAATCGAGTTAAAAAAGAGGTTGAAGCACGTGCTTGGGAGCAAGAAGAGTTTGAAAGCCGAACACAAATCAAGCAGGCAGCACAAGCCGTGACCGATTTAGGACTGCAAATTGCAAGCATGACAGACACAGAAATAAAAAAAATGCAGTTGCCACAAAAATTTACCGACGCTATTTTTCTATTAAAGTCGATGGACAAAGGTCCTGCTTTAAAACGACAAAGATTGTTTATTGGTAAAATGCTGCGCCAAGACGAGCCGTTAATCATTGAGATTAAAGAGAAGTTAGCAATACAAGAAACTAAAATAAGACAACAAAATGCTCACTTTCATAAACTGGAACAGTGGCGTGACCGCATGATTTCAGAAGGCGATTCGGTTGTAAATGGGTTTATTGAGCATTACCCCCAAGCCGACCGACAATCGTTGCGCCAGTGGGTTCGAAATGCTAAAAAAGAAGCCGCACAAGGCAAGCCACCTAAGTCATCCAGAGAGATGTTTAAATATTTAAGAGGGTTGGAGTGGTAGCATTTTTTACCCCCCCCCCCTCAATAAAACAACAGGACCTCTGGTTCAAAGAACGTGCGTGTGTCATTTGGTGGTTTCTTTGTTGTTGTTTAGGTTGTTTTTAGGGGTAATTGATTGGTTTGTGTGTTCAAGT
>UOFB01000125.1_pt1 | contig 12452 bp, 11 predicted proteins | sample 1988871 | NCBI WGS metagenome assembly UOFB01 (sample SAMEA4712195, study PRJEB27164) | hydrothermal vent metagenome | biome: marine basaltic hydrothermal vent biome; feature: marine hydrothermal vent; material: mineral | place: Pacific Ocean | collected 2011-06-14/2011-07-23 | depth 1719 m | reverse complement strand
TTCTGAATTTACAGGCTTTGATGTTCAAAGATATGACTGGGGTTTGTTGAGCTGTTTTATTGAGGGGGGGGGGTAAAATTTGAGTTTGAAAATTTTACCCCCCCCCTGCCTATAAACCACGATTATTTATTAAAATTATCGTTCTCTAACTATAATTAGACATCCTAACACACATCATATTATACGTATGAACGATGTATAAAAAGGCCTGTTTATCATTTTATTTAGTGTCAAATAAACACTTAACCACTTGTTATTGTTATAATTTATTCTTTGACAAAATGATTTAGGAGGCATAAGTTTTACGCTCTAAATCTGGTTTTTTGGACTTAGGGGAAGAAAAGAATAACCTTTTTTTAACGACTCTTTAGCCACTGATTTTTTACAGAATCTACTCTAACCTTACCGAGCAATTGAAACAAGTGGTTACGTCAAAAAACCTTACTTTTTACTGTGAATTACCTTGAGTTTCCGCTTCTGAGTAAGCTTTATTCTGCACTGCAAATTAGGTTTGAACTGAGAGGGGGGGAACAAGGTGAATTGAGCTTGCTCTGGAGTAAAAATCTACTGCAAATCCCATAAACATCCTGGTCTGAGCTTATCAAAATCGTTAAATAGCCGTGCTATTCGCCTCTTTTGATAAGCTCAACTTATAACGTTTCTGTGATTTTCGTTATGATTCTAGTTCTCGGACAGCCTCTTAGGCAAGTTCAATGTATGTTTTTTGAGCGTTAGATGGTTTATGTTTTTGCGTATCTGAGCTTTCTTCTAGGTCTTCTTCTAAGTCTTCTAACGTCGCCCATAAATCATACTCATCGGCCGCCACAATGTTAACGGTGACAAATTGTCCCGCTTCTAAATGGGTTGCACCATCAATAAACACTTGTCCATCAATTTCAGGTGCATCGGCCATTGAACGTGCCACCGCCCCTTCTTCGACCACTTCATCCACCAATACTTGCATAATTTGACCTATTTTAGCCTGCATCTTAGCCAAACTAATCGCTTGCTGGGTTTGCATAAAACGATCAAAGCGATCTTGTTTAATCTCATCAGGCACTTGCTCTGCAATCTCGTTGGCGGTAGCCCCTTCTACAGGTGAATACTGAAAACAGCCCACACGATCCAGTTGTGCTGCCTGCAAAAAGTCTAATAACTCCTGAAACTCGGCTTCGGTTTCGCCTGGAAATCCGACTATAAAGGTAGAACGTATGGTTAAGTTTGGAACGGCTTTACGCCACTTATTAATACGCTCTAAAGTTTTTTCAACATTGCCTGGACGCTTCATGGCTTTAAGAACCCGTGCATTGGCATGTTGTAATGGCATATCCAAATAGGGCAAGATTTTGCCTTCCGCCATTAAAGGAATCACCTCCTCGACATTGGGATAGGGGTAAACATAGTGCAAGCGAATCCAAAAGTCTACTCTAGAGTGCCCTCTCTTGAGCAAGCTCAATTCACCTTGTTCCCCCTCCACTTTATTTAGCTCGCCCAATGCTTCCGACAAACCCTGCATGGATGTTTTGGTTGGGCGACCTTCTGCAAAGTCGGTTTTGTATTTCACATCCACCCCATAAGCAGCGGTATCTTGGGAAACCACCAACAACTCTTTTACACCCGCCTCTTTTAAACGCTTGGCTTCTGCTACCACGTCGGCCACGGGACGACTGACTAAATCGCCACGCATTGAGGGAATAATGCAAAAGGTACAACGATGATTACAGCCTTCTGAAATTTTAAGATATGCATAATGTTTTGGTGTTAATTTAATCCCTTGAGGAGGAACTAAGTCAGTAAATGGATTGTGTTCAGGAGGTGCGATCACTTCATGAATCGCCGATACCACTTCTTCATAAGCTGCTGGTCCTGATACCGCTAATACTTTAGGGTGTACTTCGGTTATTTGCTCCGATTTTGCACCCAAACACCCTGTGACAATGACTTTGCCATTCTCTTCTAAAGCTTCACCAATGGTATCCAGCGACTCTTGCACGGCACTGTCAATAAAACCGCAGGTGTTTACAATGACGGCATCTGCGTCTTCATAGCTGTTGGTTAGGCGATACCCTTCGGTACGTAATTGAGTTAAAATTCGTTCGGTATCCACCGTTGCTTTGGGACACCCTAAACTTACGACACCAATCGTTGGTTGTTGCTTAGACATAAACAGATTCTCATTCTTTTTTAAATTTAGGCTATTTTAGCCTATCTATGAACCCTTACGGATATGGATGCATAAAAAAACCCAGTTTTTCATCGTTGAAAAACTGGGTTTTAGAATTTCTAATTGGGAGGTGTTTAAAAAGGTTTAACGACAACAAGAACGAGAATAATAAACGCAAGCGCCAACGGAATCTCATTTGCCCAGCGGTAATAGACCCCACTGTGATCCAAATGCCCTTCTTGCATCTCTTTCATTCGACGCTTCGTCCAAAGGTGATAAACCACTAATAAAATCACTACTAATATTTTAGCGTGTACCCATGCGCTGGCCGTCTGAAAATAAATTAACCATAAAGCCAAACCCGACCCCACGGCCAGCATCATCATAAGGGTCATAAACTTATACAGTTTTTGTGCCATTATCGCCAAACGATCCACATTTTGCCCTGCTTCTTTGCCTTCGACAAAATGAACAAAAATTCGTGGGAGGTAAAAAATACCCGCCATCCAAGACATCATAAATAAAATATGAAAGGTTTTAAGCCACAACATAATAAGTTCCTTTAAAAAAATAACAGTAAAAAATAATTTGTCTGTATCATACCTCTAAACGCAACAAAATTAAGCGTATTTCATCCTCCCAAATCCTCTTTTTAAACAAGGAATTTAAAAATATGAACATCGAAAAAGATAAAGTCGCTCTGATTGAGTACACGCTTACCAATGCCGATGGTGAAATCATGGATGCCTCAGAAGGTAATCCTCTGGCTTACCTACAGGGGCATGGTAACCTAATCCCCGGTTTAGAAGCGCAGCTTGAAGGTAAAACCACGGGCGACAAATTTAAAACCACGATTGCTGCATCAGATGCCTATGGTGAACGTGTCGATGATTTGATTCAAACCGTTCCAAGCGACATGTTTCAAGGCGTGGATAATTTAGAAGTTGGTATGCGTTTTGAAGCACAATCCGAGCAAGGAATGCACTCAGTGGAAGTCACGGCATTGGAAGGCGATCAAGTGACAGTGGATGGCAACCACCCAATGGCAGGACTTGAGTTAACCTTTGAAGTAGAAGTGAAAGAAGTACGTGATGCAACGGCTGAAGAGCTTGAACATGGTCATGCACATGGTGCGGGTGGCCATCAGCACTAAAGCTGTTCCCTACTTTTAGACCCGTAGATATTGAATAAAAAAAATCCCGTTTTATACGGGATTTTTTTGTTTTAAAATATAACTTTTAAAAAGACATCTTACTGCACGCCTAATGTTTCCAGCACTTCGATGCTCAGTTGGCCATAAGCCAACCCTTTCTCTTTTTGGTAAGCACGTACCGCGTTTAAGGTATTTTTATTCCAAATACCATTAATGGACGTTGCTCCACCTTTCAGGTAACCTAAGCCATATAATGCACGTTGTAACTTGGTAATAATTTCGGTTGAGCGATCTTTTTTACATAATGTCGGCAACTCTTGAACATAGCCAACCTTACTCTCTTTACTGTTTTGAACCAATTCCGTAATTTCCCCCCGATAATCACCAGGAATCACTTGATTGACGTAACAGTGCTTCATTTCTGCTTTTTCAAATTTAACCGATTTAGGCGCAGTATCTGTAACCTCCGTTTTCGCAGTCGGTGTTGCTTCCACTTCTTTAGGCTCAACGACAGCTTTTACTGGCTTAGGAACAGGCGCTACAACCGGCGCAACTTTAGGTTCTGGAACGATGACAGGTACTGGCTTGGACTCTATTTTTGGTTCATCCACGGGTACCGTTTTAGGGGTTAGGATTGGTTTTGCTTTTTCAACCTGACCGATATCGGGAGCCACTTCAGACTTCAACATTTTTTTAGAACCTTTGCGGTTCACAATATCAGAATATTGAATCACCCCTAAATCTACCAAAGATTCAATACTCAATTGACCATACGCCAATCCTTTGGATTTTTGATAGTTAATTAATGAATTTAAGGTATTGACCCCCCAAATACCATCAATAACTTCCAAATCATGCGGCGGACTTGGCTTTAAAAAACCACGTTCACTTAATGCAAGCTGTAACCTTTCAATAATTTCAGGACTACGACTCCATTTGCACAATGTCGGTAACTTAACCGAATCACCTGGTTGTGCCGTTGAATTTAGCACTTCAGGTAAGCTGCCTAAATAAGGGTCAGGAATCGTTTGACCCGCAACACATTGACGAATGACGGTATCAAACGATTTGGCTGAAGGTGATGTAACAACCTCTGTTTGATAAATAATAGGTGTTTCAGTTGTTTCTGTCACGACTACGTTATAACTAGGCTCGCTATAAGTCTCTTCTTGAGATTGAACAGACTCAAAAACAGGTTCAACAATGACTTCTTCTGTTACTTGAGTCACCGCTGGTTGTACCGTCGGTTTAGGCGCATCCACAACCGCCGCTTTTTGTTCTTCTTGTGCGTAAATATTTTTCCACTGTTCAAGCAAGGGGTCTGATGAGGTATTTTCCGTCGTTTCCACAACAGGAGCGGTTTCTTCGACCTCGGCCACATAAGGTTCAGGCGTAACAGGTGTTTTTAACTGCTCAATTTTAGATTCTAATTGATTGATTTTAATATCAGAAAAACGTTTATCGTCTTTATTCTGTTCAGCAAGTTCAGCCATCACGCGTGCGCGCTCTTCTGCTTTTGCCTTTTCAATTAATAAATCAACATACGCCGCAGACATTGCGGGCTTATATGTTGTATCTGGATTTGTCGGTGCTGAAAAGCAACCCGCCAAAGAGAGAACGGAACCACAAATAACCGTTAATTTAAAAAGCTTCATAACCAACCTTTATCAAAATTATCAAAATAAACCCAACCCCTTACACGCTTATTTGCGTTTCTATGCAAGAGCATTGAGATAAAAAGCAACATGTATTCTATGACATATTACGCATAAAATCACGTATTCGAATTAAAAACCGCATACAACACAAGGCTCTATACGGTCTATTTCTTTTATTCAATCATAACTTAACCAACCGCTACACCGATATCGGACAGTGATTTAGGGGATTCAACTTCATACATGTCCATTTTATCAAACTGTAAATAACTGTAAATTTCATCCGCCATAGTATCCAATTTGGCTACCTCTTTCATGTACTCTTCTTTGGTTGGAAGACGACTAAGAGAGGCACATACAGCCGCCAGTTCAGCCGAACCTAAATACACATTAGCCCCGTTTCCTAATCGGTTCGGAAAGTTTCGTGTTGAGGTTGAGAAGACCGTCGACTTATCTGCCACTCGCGCTTGGTTCCCCATGCACAATGAGCAACCTGGCATTTCAGTACGAGCACCGACTCGACCGTAAATACTGTAATACCCCTCTTCAATCAATTGACGCTCATCCATTTTGGTTGGTGGCGCAATCCAAAGACGTGTCGGCACTGTTCCCATGCTTTCAAGCACTTTACCTGCCGCACGAAAGTGTCCAATATTGGTCATACACGAACCAATAAAGACTTCATCAATTTTAGTACCCGCCACATCGGATAATAATTTAACGTCATCAGGATCGTTTGGACACGCAACAATCGGCTCTTTTACATCATTCAAATCAATTTCAATTACCTCTGCATATTGCGCATCGGCATCGGCACTTAATAAAACTGGGTTTGCAATCCATGCCAACATCTCATCACGTCGACGTAATAATGTACGTGCATCAGCATAACCACTTTCTACCATCCAGTTGATTAAGGTTACATTGGACTTTAAATACTCAATAATAGACGCTTCAGACAGTTTCACCACGCACCCATTGGCAGAGCGTTCTGCCGAGGCATCAGACAGTTCAAACGCTTGTTCAACTTTTAAATGCTCCAACCCTTCAATTTCAAGCACTCGGCCATTAAAGACATTCTTTTTGCCTTTTTTCTCAACCGTTAATAGACCATCTTGAATGGCTTTATAAGGAATGGCATTGACCAAATCACGCAATGTAATACCTGGTTGCATTTTACCTTTAAAGCGTACTAATACCGATTCTGGCATATTCAATGGCATTACGCCTAAGGTCGCACCAAAGGCGACCAGACCAGATCCCGCAGGAAAAGAGATACCAATAGGGAAACGCGTATGAGAATCCCCCCCTGTTCCAACCGTATCAGGCAACAATAAACGGTTTAACCAAGAGTGAATCACCCCGTCTCCTGGACGTAATACCACGCCACCACGACTGGTCATAAAATCAGGTAGAGAGTGTTGTAATTCAATATCAACGGGTTTTGGATAAGCGGAGGTGTGGCAAAAAGATTGCATCACTAAATCCGCTGAAAAGCCTAAGCAAGCCAGCTCTTTCATCTCATCACGCGTCATCGCTCCCGTGGTATCTTGAGAACCCACCGTAGCCATATGAGGCTCACAATACATTCCCGGACGAACACCTTCAATACCACACGCTTTACCAACCATTTTTTGAGCCAGCGTGTAACCGTGAGTTGAGGCGGTTTTATCTTGAGGACGCATAAAGACATCGGATGGCGCAAGCCCTAAATCTACTCGTGCTTTATCGGTTAATCCGCGACCAATGATTAATGGCACACGTCCACCCGCACGCACTTCATCAGGCATGGTGTCGGGTGCTAACTCAAATGTTGAAATGGTTTCACCCGCTTCATTTGTGATTTTTCCAGCGTATGGATGAATGGTAATCACATCGCCCATATTTAAGCGTTCAACATCACATTCAATCGGTAACGCACCAGAGTCTTCTGCGGTATTAAAGAAGATGGGGGCTATTTTAGTGCCCAAAACCACACCACCTTGGCGTTTGTTAGGCACATAAGGAATGTCATTACCAAAAAACCACATCACTGAATTCATGGCTGATTTACGTGAAGAACCTGTTCCAACCACATCACCCACATAAGCGACTGGATGTCCTTTGGCTTTTAACGAGTCCATCACGTCACCGACATTTTCAATACGGGTTGCCAACATCTCTTTAGCGTGTAAAGGAATATCAGGACGAGACCAAGCGGCAGTTGCAGGCGAAAGATCATCCGTATTGGTTTCTCCTTCCACTTTAAACACTGTTACGGTAATCGCTTCAGGCATTTTAGGTTTTGAGGTAAACCATTCTGCTTCAGCCCATGATTTCATCACTTGCATTGCGTAATCATTGGTTTTCGATTTTTCAACTACATCATGGTACGCATCATAAACCAGCAATGTTTTAGATAGTGCCTTCATGGCCGTTTCTGCCACATTGGAATCGGAACTGTCTAATAGCTCAATCAATGGTTGAACATTATAGCCCCCAAGCATTGTACCAAGCAGTACCGTTGCTTCTACCGCTGAGATTAATGGAGTCGTCACCGATCCTTTTGCTACATCCGCTAAAAAAGCAGCCTTAACGTAAGATGCTTCATCAACACCTGGCGGTACACGGTGTGTTAACAGATCAACCAAAAATTTTTCTTCGCCCACAGGTGAATTTTTAATTAATTCGACCAATTCACCTGTTTGCTCTGCATTTAAAGGCAGTGGTGGAATTCCTTCGGCCAAACGTTCTGCAACATGACGACGATATGCATCTAACATAAAGAGTGTTCTCCTAAATAATAATAAGGGTGGGGAGGATAATTGGCGATATTCTAACACACAAAAATGGGTTTCGTATGCCCTAGGATTTACGGTTTAAAAAGTAAAGCCCCTTAAAGCAATAAATCACCAAAGCCCCAAATTAATGTACCCAGTACCAATGTAATATGTGACATCCATACTTTTTTAAGATGCCATTTTGAAGGGGTTAAATCGGGCATATCCATATCTGCATCGACTTTTTCTAACCGCTCATATAAACGGTGCAGTTCTCCATGCAATAAACTGTACTCACCCATGGCCGCAAATAAAACCACCAAACTGCCAAATCGAGCAAACCACAACGGGTCAAAAATCAGCCCTAAAAGCAATCCAATGATCCCTGCCGACCAAGCCAATAGTAATAACAAACCACTTTTCTTGTTCATGACTAGGAAACCCTATGCATCTCGTCTTCTTTTAATCTCTTCAAAGGCCGCATTAATATCTTGCATTTTTTCGGTGCCTTTTTGAATCTCTTTATCATCCATCCCCTGACCCTGCATATAATCTGGATGGTGTAATTTTACGAGTTTTCGATAGGCTTTTTTAATGATGATAAACTCATCTGTTTCATTGCATCCCAGCTCTTGATAGGGGTCTTTATCAATCGGGTAAGCCCCTGCTTGACCACCACCCAATACCTGGCTGATCATGTTTTTAATTTGCTCATCGGTAAACTGTAAGGTTTCACCAATTTCAACAATCACTGCGTGTGTGTTATCAGATAATCCGTCCAACGATGCAAAGGTAACAAGCTGAAAAAACACGCCCGCTCGTACTTGTTCATTGGCCTTGCTCAAGGATTGGCTGTAATACTGAATTGACTGTTGGTCATCTTTGGCTTTATTAGCCAAACCAAACAATTTTTTCTTGGTGCTTTCAATTAAGATGGTCGGCACGCGTGCTTGTTTCATCCCTGCGAGCAAGGATTGAATGGTGTCGCTCATAAACTCCACTTCAATCTTACTGACCTGGCCATCACTTTTGGCGACTTTGGCCATTAAAGCAATGACCTCTTCTGGAATCGATAATCGACTTTTAGAGTATTCATTACTGGAAAAATTTTTATAGGCATCCGCAAAACCATCACTGTTTTTAACCGAACCATAAGCGTTACGTCCTAGGTCAATGACCTTTCGAAATAGCTTAAATACCAGTTTGAATACACCTAAAACTAAGACCAATAACGCTAAGAAAATAACCGCAATAAATTTAAAAAAACGACTCATACAGAGAATAGCTCCTGCTTTATATTCAAATTAAAAAAAAAGGGGGGGGGGAACAAGGTGAATTGAGCTTGCTCAAGAGAGGGTACTCTGGAGTAGAATTTTATACCATCCAAAAATGATACAACCAAATCACCCCTATGGCATATACGGCAGCCAAAATATCGTCCAGCATAATACCCAACCCACCGTGTACTTTTTGATCGACCCAACGAATCGGCCAAGGTTTCCAAATGTCGAATAGGCGAAACGTGATAAATGCAAATACCCAAAAAACAATATTTTGTTCAGGTAAAAACAACAGCACCAACCAGATGCCAATAAACTCATCCCAAACAATCCCTCCGTGGTCATGCACCCCTAACTGCTCTGAAGCTCTGCCACAAATAAGGCTGCCAAACAGTGTTCCTGCCAATAAGACCAGCCAAGCAACCGATTCGCTCCACAATAGAAGGGGGATAAACAACACCAAACCTAATAATGTACCCACCGTTCCGGGTGCTTTTGGCGCCAAACCAGAACCAAAACCGAAGCCTAGCATTAAATAAGGGCTTTTAAGTAAGTCACTAAAACGTGGGGTTTTAGTTGTTTTCATATTTTTCTCCCCCTATCCTTATAATCTTTGCAAACAAAAACAGCGTTAAAATTAACGCTGTTTTTACTTTAACGAACAAATGTTTATTTAAGCCTTTTGGCCGCTGTTTTCAAACGAAGTGCATTCAATTTAATAAAACCTTCTGCGTCTTTATGGTCGTATGCACCGCCATCCTCTTCAAAGGTCGCAATATCTTCATCAAACAAACTGAACTCTGAACGACGCGATACAACGATCACATTTCCTTTATACAATTTAAGGCGCACCGTTCCCGTCACGTAAGTCTGTGACGAATCAATCAATGCTTGTAACATTTCACGCTCTGGCGCAAACCAAAATCCGTTGTAAATCATCTCTGCGTATTTAGGCATTAACTCATCTTTAAGGTGTGCCGCATTGCGATCTAACGTTAATGACTCCATCGCACGATGTGCTTTAAGCATAATCGTACCCGCTGGCGTTTCATAACAACCACGCGCTTTCATGCCTACAAAGCGATTTTCAACAATATCATCACGTCCAATACCGTTTGCACCGCCCACTTTATTGAGGTATTCCATGACCGTTGCAGGTGACATCTCTTTGCCATTAATCGAGACAATATCGCCTTTTTGATAACCAATGTCTAAATAGGTTGCTTCATCGGGTGCCTTTTCAGGAGAAACCGTCCATAACCACATATCTTCTTCTGGTTCATTGGCTGGGTCTTCAATCACCCCACCCTCATAAGAGATGTGTAATAAGTTTGCATCCATTGAGTAAGGCGATTTTTGCCCTTTTTTCTTCTCAACCTGAATACCATGTTTTTCAGCATACGCCATTAATTTTTCACGAGAAAGTAAGTCCCACTCACGCCACGGTGCAATCACGTGTACATCTGGCATTAACGCATAGGCATTCAACTCAAAGCGCACTTGGTCATTTCCCTTACCCGTTGCGCCGTGAGAGATGGCATCGGCTCCCACTTCTTGCGCAATTTCAACCAAACGTTTTGAAATAAGAGGACGTGCAATAGACGTTCCTAAACGATACTCACCTTCATAAATAGCATTGGCACGCATCATTGGAAACACAAAGTCACGGGCAAACTCTTCACGTAAATCTTCAATATAAATTTCTTTAACGCCCATCGCTTCCGCTTTTTTTCGCGCTGGCTCAATCTCTTCACCTTGTCCAATATCGGCGGTAAAAGTCACGACTTCGCACTGATACTCATCCTGCAACCACTTAACAATAATGGAAGTATCCAAACCACCTGAATAGGCAAGAACGACTTTTTTAATTTCGGACATTATTTTTTTCCTTACAGAATTCTATTAATTGCGCGAATTATACATTAAAATCACCTAAATATAATCAATTAAAAGTGCACCAAGCACATCGGTAACCTATCAAAATGATCAGCTTTTCAGACTTTATTAAAGTCACCCCGCAATACTTTATACCCAAACACCTGCTCTCGTCGGGTATGCACTGGTTTATGCAAGTAGAAACCCCTTGGGTTAAAAATAACACCATCAAGCTACTGACCAAACTATATGGCATTAACATCAGTGAAGCCGCCAATGAAGATCTGAGTAGCTATCACCATTTTAATGATTTCTTTACCCGAGCCTTAAAACCCGAAGCGCGTCCTATTGACCCCACCGAAAACGCTTGGGTTAGCCCTGTTGATGGCATTGTGAGTCAATCCACTCATATTGATGGCAATCAAATTATTCAAGCCAAATGCCATCCCTACACCGTTGAAGCACTGGTTGGTGGCGACATCGGTTACGCAAAAACATTTGAAAATGGTGAAGCAGCCGTCATCTACCTTTCGCCAAAAGACTACCACCGCATCCATATTCCAGACCAAGGCAAACTACTTTCTATGACCTATGTCCCTGGTGATCTGTTTGCTGTAAACCCCGCCACCGTGCGCAATGTTGAGGGATTATTTGCACGCAACGAACGTTTAGTCATTCGTTTTGAAAATGAACATGGCCCTTTCTGTTTGATTATGGTCGGCGCTATTTTTGTAGGCAGTATGCAAACGGTTTGGGAAGGAAAAATTACACCAGAATACCAGCCTACCATTCAACATTGGGATTATTCGGATGCAAACTTGACCTTCAACAAGGCTGATGAAATCGGACGCTTTAATATGGGCTCAACTGTGGTACTCTTAACACCAGAAAACCAACTGCCTGAATTAGGCCATATTATTGCTGGCACACCCATTAAAATGGGAGCGCATTTAGCAAGCTATCCAAAGACCCCAAATCCTTACATAGAAACGTGAAAAATAGTGTAAGCATTTGGAAAACCTAGAGTTTTTAAATATGCAGTCGCACCCATAGGTTCGGCGGAATATTTTAAAATTATAGGTTTTTCAAAGGGTTGCGCTAGATTCGTATTTCTATGCAAGGATTTGGGAGACTAAGCAAGACAATTTATACGAGGAATTAAAATGAAATTAATTACAGCCATCATCAAACCTTTTAAATTAGACGATGTTCGTGATGCATTACATGAAATTAATATTCATGGCATGACGGTTACAGAAGTGAAAGGCTACGGTCGCCAAAAAGGCCATACTGAAATGTACCGTGGTGCCGAGTATGTCGTGGATTTTTTGCCTAAACTGAAAATTGAGATTGCCGTTGCAAGCGAAGTGGTTGATGCCGCGACCGAAGTGATTATTAATGCCGCTCAAACAGGAAAAATTGGGGACGGTAAAATCTTTGTGACCAATATTGAACAAACCATCCGTATCCGTACCGAAGAAACAGGGCCTGACGCACTGTAAAAACAGGCTCCTAAGTCTTTTTATTAAAAGAAGAAAGGGTTCTCTGGAGTACAAGGTAAAT
>UOFB01000189.1_pt1 | contig 12696 bp, 13 predicted proteins | sample 1988871 | NCBI WGS metagenome assembly UOFB01 (sample SAMEA4712195, study PRJEB27164) | hydrothermal vent metagenome | biome: marine basaltic hydrothermal vent biome; feature: marine hydrothermal vent; material: mineral | place: Pacific Ocean | collected 2011-06-14/2011-07-23 | depth 1719 m | reverse complement strand
TCCTCTGGCTTGACCAGGGGATCTTCAATGGCTGAGGGAGATTATCGGATCAAGTCCGATAATGACAGTTTTTTTGATCCTATAATGACAGTTTTTTCAAGTTCAATAGTGACTGTTTTTTCTATCCTGATAAGAACGTTACCACTTTAAAGTAAAGCTACTGTATTATTTCATCCCATAAGTCATCCCAGTTGGGATTTACAGCTGTCACGAGTTCTTCTTTCCAATTTTTCAACCATTTTTTTAGTGTTTTTTCTCGCTGAATGGCGGTATTCATATCCTCAAATTGCTCAAAATATACAAATTTTGTTACATTGTATTTTTTTGTAAAACCTTCTACTGCATGTGTTCTGTGCTGAAAGACTCGACTTATTAAATCAGAGGTTACTCCAATGTATAGAACTGTATTCTGAACATTGGTCAGAATATAAATACAGGACACCTTACTTACCTCTTTATGTTTTACTATGCTAAACGCTTTTCTAAACCTTGCTGTGTCATAACAAAACCCCTTCTCTTAACGCCACTTTATGAATTCCATGCCTCTCTAAATTAGGTGCAATTAAAACAACATCCACTTTTTGACCGTGATTTGCCATCATGACTTTTGCGGCTAATTGAGCTGGCAAGACAGCGGGTCTTTCAACCACTTTATTTGTCTTAACAAGCAGGTCAATATCACCGCCTTTGGCATGGTCATCTAACCGTGAGCCAAATAAATACACCTGTGCCTCATCACCAAAAACTATCGCCGTAAGCTCTTTAATTTGAGTGATCTGTTTTTGACTTAATCGCATAATATTTTCCTATGATTGTCGTTCCTGCGTAAAAACATGCATGAGGGGCTTGTTCAGAGCTTTCTTAAAAAACTCACTCATATCCTAGTTTTTTAAGGTCGCTAATTAGGAGGTAAGCAAATTGTTTAAGCTTTGGTTCATACTGATGCGCGCGGTTGAGCGCATCGGCCAAAACATCCATTAATTCAATATATTCATGCACCATCTGATTTCTTAATAACCGAATGGCTACCCATTCATCTGCGGAAGAGATCATCTCTAACTTTTCTGCTTTCATTAAGTTATCCATAACGGTTTTCGGTAACTCTCCTGTTGCTAACAACCAAGCTGGTAATAACTTATCACCAATCATATCTTGAAGACGGCAGAAGCGTCCAGAAAAAGCTTCCAAACTTTCTGAAAAGTCTGGATCCTCTATTAACGAGCCTATATTTTTGGACGTAATAGTCTCATTAAAAACTTGAGAAGATGAATATTCTAAATGCTTTATCTCTTTAAGCGTAATCCGAATTAGAAAATTTAATCTATCTTTAAGGTTATCAATTGTCATAAAAGCTATCCTGTTATTAATGCGACTGGAGTGATCATTTAAGCGTGAGCCAAACCAACGCTGTAAGCTCTTTAATTTGAGTGATCTGTTTTTGACTTAATCGCATAATACCCCCCCGTTTTAGAAGCTCCTTTAAATTCAACTTTTTCCTGAGACTTGAGTAATTTCAACCAACGTTCAAGTGTTTTTGCAGGCACATTCAATTTTTGAGCTATTTGAGTTATCCTTAAGCCAGGATGTTTTTTGATGTAGGTAAAAAGTGTATTTACTCCCTCATTTACTCCCTCATTTACTCCCTCATTTACTCCCTCATTTATACTTTCCACATCAGGTTTTACTAAATGATTTCTTTGCTTATCATATGCTATTTTAACTACATATCCATCACCACTTTCTTCATACTCAAAACTCATGGTAGGGTATTCTTTAATTGCTTGACGCACACGCAAATAGCCACTGCCGTACTTTTCAATATCACCCGTAAGATAAAAAGATTCAGCAATTAATTTATTACGCGTACGAGACGGATAACTGTCTGTAGCAAGCTGCTCAATCGTTAAATCCCCGTAGAGTTTTCCAGGATTAAAAAATGTAATCATTTGATCAAATATTTTAATTTGAGTATCAACAGGACTCGTATAATCTCGATGAACAATAGCGTTAAGAATCAGCTCCCGTAAAGCTTCAATAGGATATTCAAAAATTTCAGTTCGTTCAATCGATCCAGTAAATTCAAAAGCAACCTTAAGATGCGAGGTAATAATGCGCATTACCTCTTCTGCTGCTTCAAATAAGGTCGCCCGAACCATTTTATCGTCCAAAATCATGGTTGGTGTTTTGAAACGTCCAATGTGGATATTATAAAGCGTTTGATCTTTTCCAAATAAAAGTTTAGCGGCTTGTGTAACCCCCTGTGCCCGCGTTAAAAGATTTAACTTTTCTAAACACTGTTTTGACTCACCTTCTAAAAAAAATCGTCCTTTTTGATTAACGCGTTTAATAAATTTATTAATTTTTTCCACATCCAAATCTTCCCATATAACCCCTGTCGCAGGATAGGAATCCCAAGAAAGCTGTAAAGATTGAAGGTGCATGTTTGAAATTTCAGTTAAATTTAACAGATGATTACTATTTGCTTTGCGTAGGTAAAAACGGCCTTTAAAGCTGACTGGTTTAATCGGAAACTCTCCGACACCAATGACTAGGATAACTTTTCCGTCTAAAACATACTTTTCAATATCAACCATCAGGCCTGGCTGAGTTTGAGTTTTAATCTGATTAATATACTGTTGCAATAGTTCATTATTAAAAGAAACGCCAACTAAGCTACCGCTATCATCAACACCAACAATGACTCGCCCGCCCTGTGCATTTGAAAATGCACTCACCGTTTCAATTACCTCTTTACCAAACGCTTCTTTAAACTCTATTTTTTGGCTTTCACCTTGATGAATTAAGGCCATTAAATCGTTCACTTAAGAAACCTCTGATTAAAAATCATCACCAGCATTACTCCACCGTCACAGATTTTGCTAAATTTCTGGGTTGATCCACATCGGTTCCTTTAATGAGTGCCACATGGTAGCTTAAAAGCTGTAGCGGGATATTAAAGGTAATGGGTGCGGTAATTCGTCCGACATTTGTGGTGGTTTTAACCACGGTAAAATCTTTTTCGGAGCTGATGCCTGACTGTTCATCTTCAAACACAATCATTTGCCCACCACGCGCATTGACTTCTTGGAGATTGGATTTGAGTTTTTCAATCATATCGTCCATTGGGGCGATGGCGACCACGGGGATATGCTCATCAATTAACGCCAAAGGACCATGCTTAAGCTCGCCTGCGGGATACGCTTCGGCGTGAATGTAACTAATTTCTTTGAGTTTAAGCGCCCCTTCCATCGCAATGGGGTACATGGTGCCTCTCCCTAAAAACAGGGCGCTCTCTTTGTCTGCAAAGGTTTGTGCAATCTCTTTAATTGTGTCTTCGTGCGACAAGGCATTTTGAATTAAGCTCGGAAGCTTTTGCAAGCCTGCCACAATGCTTTTTTCTTGCTCTGAAGACATGACTTGCTGAGACTTTCCGACCGCAACCATCAACAACGCTAGGGCGACCAATTGTGTGGTAAACGCCTTGGTGGATGCGACCCCTATTTCGGGGCCTGCATGGGTTAAAAAGGCTAAATCAGACTCTCTAATTAAACTCGATTCGGGGACATTGCAAATGGAAAGTGTGCTGATTTCTTTCCCCCCCCTTAAATTTTTGACCTGTTGCAATGCGGCGAGTGTATCGGCGGTTTCACCCGATTGACTGAGGGTGATAAACAAGGTGTGTTTTTGTAATACAGGATTTCGATAGCGGTATTCACTGGCCACTTCTACATGGCAAGGCAACCCAATCACGTCTTCAAACCAGTATTTAGCAACCAGACCAGCGTGATAACTGGTTCCACAGGCAATGATTTGTATTTGCTTAACATCTTTAAAAATCGCTTGTGCTTGATGTCCAAACGCGGAAACCAACACCTGCTCTTTGGTTATCCGTCCTTCCAGCGTATTCATTACGGACTGAGGTTGCTCAAAAATTTCTTTATGCATGTAATGACGATGGTCACCCAGTTCAACTGCGTTGGCGGACAGTGTTGATTGTTTTACTTCTCGCTCAACCCGTTCACCGCCCGCATCAAAAATTTCCAGTACATCTTTCTGAATTTTGGCGATATCCCCCTCTTCCAAAAAAATAAAGTTTTGCGTGACGGGCAACAGGGCTGAGACATCTGAGGCAATAAAGTATTCGCCAATACCAATGCCAATCACCAGTGGACTGCCCTTTCGGGCTGCAATCAATAAATCAGGGTTATCTAATGAAACCACCCCAAGCGCATAGGCTCCTTCAAACGTTTGCACCGCTTGAGTGACTGCCTGATACAAGTCTCCCGCTGTTTTTTGCAGTTCAAAATGAATGGCGTGGACGACCACTTCGGTATCGGTTTCAGAGGTAAAGCGGTAGCCTTTCTCTATTTGTTTCGCTTTTAGGGATTGATAATTCTCGATGATGCCGTTATGAACCACCGCTACTTTTTCATTGCAAATGTGAGGGTGGGCGTTATGTTCAGAAGGCACGCCATGTGTGGCCCAACGCGTATGCGCAATGCCTATCTTTCCTGATATATTTTCTGGCTGAGTGGCTATTTTTTGCTCTAAGTTTTTAATTTTTCCTAACGCACGCTGACGCTGAATTTGACAAACCGCGTGATCCGATTGACGACTCAAACAGCTCAAGACGGCAATCCCAGAAGAGTCGTAACCTCGATACTCAAGACGGCGCAACCCCTCCAATAAAATAGGAACAATATTTCTTTCTGCCACTCCGCCAACAATTCCACACATTTCAACACCACCATTTGTAAATTAACGTACCAAACAAAACTGATTAAACAAGGAATTAAACCCTAAACTATATCGGGGCGGGGCAAAAAGCATCATGCCAATTGACCTCCCAGCCCTTTCTGTATTTCATTCTCTGCCTGAACAAATGCATCACAATAACGATCAACCTTCTCTAAAAGTTCTTTTATTTGAGATTCATCATAAATATGCGATGATAAGTTTCGTTGTTCAATCATATCTAACCAAACGCCTTGATCTTGCAACAATCCCTGAGAGTAAGCCTCTTTAAAGGTTGATCTTGGGCTTAAAGCGTCCAACCCTAAAAACTCTAAATAACGTTTAAGTGCTTTCCAAGCCATTTCATAGGTAAATTCAAATCTTTTTACGACGATATCAAGATAAACATCTTCAAAACCGTCTTCTATTAAAGCCTCTTTACGCTCAACAACCGAGACCAAACGCTTTAATGCATTAGAAAAATTGTATAGCCCATCTTCTGCTCTCAATTCTTTGGTGGCACTGTAAAGAACCCTGGACGTTGACTTAACGCGGTTCTTAAAGCGCTCTTCAGTGTGCGCAATATTTTTTACATCCAATTTAATCAAGGTGTTAATTTTATTAACCCCCTCTTCAATCCGATAATGCTCTTTAAAATCGGGGTCATCATAAGCGATATCTATATCACTATTCTTAGACGCCTCACCATTTGCTTGTGAACCATATAAATAAATTCTTTCTGGCTTTGCGTATTTTAAAATAATACTTTTTACTTGTCGTATAATTTGCTCTCTTATCATTGGTTTATTCCATTTTTTGCATACCCAATAAATTCAACTCACTCAAAAACCGAATCCAACCCTTCACAAATCAAGTGACTGATAAAACTGTGTGCCTCTTGCACTCGGGCGGTTTCGTTTGAGTGTACCTGTAAACAAAGGTCGGAGAGTTGACTCAATGAATTTTCTGCTCCAGAGCACCCTCTCTTGAGCAAGCTCAATTCACCTTGTCCCCCCCCTGTCATGGCCACGGTAAAACAGCCTTTTTGATTGGCGGCTTCAAGCGCTTTGATGACATTAACGCTTTCACCTGAGGTGGATAAGCCAATCACCACATCTTGCAAACTTGCCAAACCTTCTATTTGGCGTGAAAACACGGTATCAAAGCTGTAATCGTTACTGTGTGCCGTCAAAATAGAGGTGTCGGTGGTTAAGGAGATGGACGCGATTGGCTGACGGTTTTTGACATAGCGAACCATCAACTCCGCCGCCATGTGCTGTGCATCGGCCGCGCTTCCTCCATTGCCGAGCCAAATAACTTTCCCCCCCCCTGCAATAGACTCTATTATTTTTTGCACCACAGCCTCAATTTTATCGGATTGCACTAACACCGATTCAATGGCTTTAGTGTGCTCTAATAAGGCATGTTTAAAGTCAATCTTCATTCTGTGACCTTTTTTTCGAGGGCTTCTTTTTCACTCATTTCAGCATTTTGAATTTTAGTGACCATATTGGAAGTGGAGTAGCCATCCCAAAAGGAGAGTATTTCAACCTGCCCGCCAGCCTCCCAAACACACTGTGCGCCCGCAATTTCTTCGGGCTGGTAATCGCCCCCTTTCACTAAGACATTGGGTGTCAGTTTGCAAATTAATCGCTCTGGTGTCTCTTCCGAAAAGGGAACAACCCAGTCAACACAACTTAGCGCAGATAACAATTCCATGCGACCTTCCAATGGCACGATGGGACGGGTATCGCCTTTAAGCGCCTGTACCGATTCATCCGCATTCACGGCCACAATCAATCGTTCACCCAATTTAGCGGCTTCGTTTAAATAGCGAACATGTCCGCTGTGCAACAGGTCAAAACAACCATTGGTCATCACCACACGCTCTCCCGAGTTTTGTGCAACCTTCACCAACTCAACCAGTTCATCTTCATTTAATGCCACATAGCCTTTATGTCGCATAGAGGCCTTAAGACTTTCATCCAATTCGGCCTTAGAAACCGTCGATGTTCCTACCTTACGTACCACAATACTCGCCGCTTGACTGGCTAAATGCACTGCGTTTTGCCATGTCATGCCCGAGGCAAACCCCGTTGCCAATGCCGCCATGACCGTGTCACCTGCACCAGTCACATCAAACACTTCTTGCGCTTGCGACTGCAATAAATAGGGTTTTTCTTGTCGAGTGACCAGTGCCATGCCATGCTCACTTCGCGTGACAAGCAAGGCTTCTAAATTTAATTGTTCAATCAGACCCTCCGCTTTTGAAATCACGTCGTCTGTGCTTGGTGCTTCGCCCACAATTGCTTCAAACTCACTTTGGTTTGGTTTAATTAAGGTCGCACCATGGTAGCGTGAAAAATCCAATCCTTTTGGATCGACTAATACGGAAACGTCGTTACGTTTTGCCACGGCAATCATCTGCTCCACATATTGCAAAGCGCCTTTTGCGTAATCTGAAATCACCAGTACATCGTAGTCCGCAATGCGTTCAGCCACTTTATCGGCCACCTGCTGTGCAGGAAGCGTTGGCACAGCCTGTTCAAAATCCATGCGAATCAACTGTTGGTGGTGACTCAACACCCGTAACTTACAAATCGTGCCACTGTCTGATAATGACCAACTGCATTCCACCCCCGCTTGAGTCATAATTTGGTCGAGTTGCTGACCGTAGTCATCCATGTCGCCGTTGGCGGTTTTTCCCACCACACCAATGAGATGTGCCGTTGCACCCAAGGCGGCGATGTTCAATGCCACATTGGCGGCGCCTCCTGCTCGCACCTCTTTATCGGCCACTTTCACCACTGGCACAGGCGCTTCAGGCGAAATGCGCCCAGCAAGACCTGTCCAATACTGGTCCAGCATGACATCGCCAACCACTAAAATTTTAGAATGTGAAAAATCATGCATCGTACTCAGTACCTAATTCAATCGTCCAACATCCACCATAAAGAGCGACAAAGATTACCCAAAAGACGTCAGTTAGACTAAAATAATCGCACTATTTTATCAGGATTACACCAGATGGTCGCTTCAAAAGCCCTATTTTTCAATACCGCTGCTCTAACAGTTGTTTTAAGTCTATTTTTTTCTCCCCTTGCTCAAGCCAAAAAAGAGAATAATGACCTGATGCCCTTTGCCATTATAGGGGCGCTTGCCTCATTTGGCTTGGCGTGTTCTCAAGGCAAAGATCCTTGTACATTGAGTCCCAATCTAAATACCAATGCGTTAACATTTAGCACGGACATTGGTGCAGATCGCACCACCGAACAACTCCGCATAAGCATCGGTGCCGATTGGAACGAGAACGTCTATGATGGTCACTCATGGGAAGTGGTGGGGCGACTAGAGGGTAGCTTGCAAAAGTGGTGGTCAATTTTAAATAACCCAAAAAACCATTCTGGTTATATTTTAGGCATCACGCCTGTTTTTCACTATCAACTTAAAAATAAGCGCTTTACCCCTTTTATTGAAATGGGGGGAGGGCCGTATTTACTCAATAACATTGTGATTGAAAACGAGTACAAATCCACCCAGTTTCAATTTGGTAGCATTTTTGGGCTAGGCATCAAGCACCAACAATTTGAAATCAGTTATCGCTACCTGCACATATCCAATGCAGGTATTGAAATGCCCAACCCAGGCACCGACTTTCATAGCCTGCACATTGCGTATTCATTTTAAGAAGAGGTTTTTCATGCCACAAGATTATCAAGCCATTGCCAAACAAGTCTTTCACATTGAAGCCGAGGCTATTTCTCACCTAAGCACCCTGTTAACCCATCACTTTAACGACAGCGTAAACGCTATTTTAAACACCAAAGGGCGCGTGGTCATTTGTGGCATGGGAAAATCAGGTCTTATTGGCAAAAAAATCATGGCGACCTTTGCCAGCACGGGGACACCTTGTTTTTTTATGCACCCTGGAGAAGCCTTTCATGGCGACCTTGGCATGGTCTCGCCTGAGGATGTCTTTTTGGCACTGTCCAATTCGGGTGAAACCGAAGAGGTGATTCGCCTCATGCCCTTTTTAAAAGACAATGGCAATATTGTGATCGCCATGACCAATAACCCACAATCCACTTTGGCACAACATGCCAACTTTCATTTGAACATTGCGGTACCCAAAGAGGCTTGTCCGCACCAACTCGCACCTACCTCCTCCACCACCGCAACGCTGGTCATGGGCGATGCGCTGGCTGTGGCACTGATGGAAGCACGGGACTTTCAACCCCATGAATTTGCGCGATTTCATCCTGGGGGTAGCTTAGGTCGAAAATTATTAACCCGTGTCAAACACGAAATGAAACATAAAAACCTGCCATTTATCTCAGGCAGTGCGCCCATGAAAGAGGTGATTCACTCCATGAACGAAGGACGTTTAGGGTTATGCATTGTGGATCAAGGCAAAGGCATTATTACCGACGGCGATTTACGTCGCCACATGGAGAGCGATGGTGCCCATTTTATGTCCTTAACCGCTCAAGAGATCATGGGACACAACCCCAAAACCATCTCAGGTGAAGCGCGTTTAACCGAAGCGGAAGAACGGATGAACGAATACAAAATTGCAACCCTTCTTGTGGAAGAGAGGGGGGGGGATAAAATTGAAACGAAGATTGTCGGTGTGATTCAAATATACGACTTAAATGGGTAACGTTTCACTATGAATCTGTTTACTTACCGCTTACTCACCACCCTTGCGCTTCCTTTGATTGCGTACCACGGCTGGAAGCGTTGTAAAAAACAGCCTAACATTCCCAACTGCTTTGGGGCACGATTTGGATTCAGCGGCTCCCCTTTTCAACAGGGAGGCATTTGGGTTCATGCGGTATCCGTGGGTGAAACACGTTCCATTTTTCCACTCCTCTCTCGACTCAAAGCCACCTACCCCAAACTCCCTCTTACCGTTACCAGTGGTTCAACGCAAGGCGCACTGCAAGCGTTGCAATTTGCCCCCGTAGAGATTCAACACCAGATGATTCCTTATGACTATCCGTTTGCGGTGAACCGCTTTCTCAATCAAATACAGCCCAAGCTGGTGATTATGGTGGAAACGGAAATTTGGCCAAACCTATACCAAGCTTGCTTTAAACGCAATATCCCTATCCTGTTAGTCAATGCACGCCTGAAAGAAAAATCATTTTTAACCTATCAAAAGTGGGGGGGGGAAATAATTCAGAACGCCCTTAACCAAACCCAATTAATTGCCACCCAATTTTCAGTGGACTCCAAACGCTTTCAACAACTTGGCGCCACTCCCGATAAAATAAAAACCCTAGGAAACCTTAAGTTTGATTTAGACCTTCCGCCTAATTTAGAGCAACAAGCGACCGAGTGGAAGGCCAGTCAACAATTGAATCATCGATTTATTTGGGTGGCGGCCAGTACCCACGCACACCCTGATGGTAATCAGCCCTCAGAAGAACAGCTCATGCTGCAAGCTCACCAGCAGCTTATCGACTCACAAGCCAATAACCCAAATTTCTCCCCCCCCCTACTGATTCTTGTGCCACGCCATGCCGATCGTTTTGATGAGGTGGCACAACAAATAGCCGACTTGGGACTGACCTTTGCGCGGCGCAGTCAAAACCAACCTATCAAAGCCAGCACACAAGTATATCTTGCCGACAGCATTGGCGAACTGATGCTCTGGTTTGCCTGTTGCGATGTGGCCTTTATTGGTGGCAGCCTTGTTCCTTTTGGCGGGCACAATATTTTAGAACCCGCGGCACTTAAAAAACCCGTTTTATCTGGCCCACATTACAGCAATCTGCAAGCGTTATTTGACACATTCTCAACAAACGGTGCGCTCACCATTACGCAAACCGCACAAGCTTTAGGCGAACAACTGATACAACTATCTCAATCCCCCAAAAAATGCCAACCGCTCGGGCAAAAAGCCCATGATAGCTTTTGTCAAAACAGCGGAACATTAAACAAGTTACTGCTCGAAATTAACACCCTGTTAAACCATTAAAAGCGGTACACTTACGGCCTAAATATTGCTTATTAACATTTAGAGACCTTTGCACGAAAGGATGCACGAATAAAAAAGGCTAAAATTTACCTTGTATCGCACCCCTTTCATGCAAAGGTCTCTTTCAACATTATTTCGTCTTGTAGGATTTTTACCATGTTAAACAAAGGAAACGGTCGTCGATTTCATCGTGTGGACATGCCGGCTCGCTATTTCATCACCCCCAGTTCCCCCATTCGGGATCGTGAAATTTATGCGACAGGAACCAATTATTTCCCTAAAAATACGATTAAGCTTATTGAAACCAAAAAAAATCTTATTTTGCAATCGGTTCAAAAAATCCAAACCAGTGACCATCTGTTAAAAGCTATTTTTTCTGAGATGATTGAGGTGATTGAATTTTTTGGTAACTGCTTAAAAGCGATTACCAATGGAAAAAGTCCAAAGTCGGATTTAAACTACTGGATTCAAGTCAAAAGTCGTCAGGAAGGGTTTAAACAGGTCGCCCCATTAGAAAAAACATCGCCTAAAACCTTTAACTACATAAAAGCCATTGAACAAAAATACCTAATTTATTTTAACCGCATGATAGAAAGCATTGAACGGTCGACACCTTCCCATTTTTTTGTACAAGGAAAACTGCCGTCCGCCTTTAAATTGGATGAATTATTAGTTAATTTTCAAAACCCCAAACTACAAAAAATCCCCTTAATTCAAGCGCTATTACATGTTTCCGAATTTATGGAAAGTTACTTGGCGGTGTATCAACGCATAAATGATGATAATTATTTAAAGCAATTTCCTAAAGAGTGGCCTTTTGAAGCCGCAAATATCAGTGCAGGAGGTATTGCTGTTGTTATGAGTAAAGGGTTTGCGCTCTACTCAAGAGTGGATGCCTACCTTTACTTTGAAGCTGAAAACAAGCTTCTCTCTTTTGATGGCACCATTGTTGGCTTTCGCTCTGCAGAAGACTATCAAGAGCGTATTGCCATTAACTTTGAGTTTCCCAATGGGCATCATCAAAAATTCTTACAGCAAGAAATCCAAAAACACGAAATAGAAGAGTGCATGGATTTGCCACTTTAAACAAGGAGTAAACAATGCTTGGAAGTAGCCACAATATTGACCCAAGTTTTGTCAATAACTTACCACTCAACCTGAGAGACCCTGCATCAGCTCTCATTCGAGTGGTCAGTTTAAAAGACATGCTCAAAATGCGCCAAGACCCAAGCTGTCATTTCTTACATGGAGACTTTCAGCTCACCAACGCTCAATGGCAAACTGCCTTAAATGCTGCGATTTTAACTAAGGTAAGCTATTTTGAAATAGAGATTGGTTTCCCCAATGTCTATATTAATAAACTCTTTAAAATTGCTTCGTACGCCTATGGTCTGCCGAATAAGCCCGCCCCCGTTTTATATCAAGCCATGATTCATGAACACCACCAAATGGCCGCTTGGATAAAAAAAGCATTACTCATTCAACAACAAAATTTAAGACGCAGTCAAACCAGAGAGGCAGGAAATAATTAAGCATTTAAAGGGGCTATATAAGGAACGGGAACTTTCTTCATACAATCTTGCAATTCGTTATACTGCAAAAATAGTGTAATGGCTTGTTCTTGCTCTCCTGTAAGCAGGTCAAATTCGATGCCCACTCGTGAATTTAAAAGTGCATCATCAACCTCTTCTTGAGAGACGACTTTTCCTCGGCAAAGAATAATCTCTCCCTGAATATCCATATAAATATCCATACTGGTAAATAGAACATATTTATCATTGGTCATAAAATAGAACCCTGAGGCACTCAAATTAACTTGATAGTGCTTCCACTCTTCTGGGCTGGAAGTTTTACGATAAGCCTCTTTTAAACGCTCTAGTACACCTGCTTGGATATTTATTTTCTCCACCATCCACAGTAATATTTTGGCTGGTAAAATGCCTGATTTAGCCAAGCCATCCAAGTTCGCTACATAGTCC
>UOFB01000236.1_pt1 | contig 12735 bp, 8 predicted proteins | sample 1988871 | NCBI WGS metagenome assembly UOFB01 (sample SAMEA4712195, study PRJEB27164) | hydrothermal vent metagenome | biome: marine basaltic hydrothermal vent biome; feature: marine hydrothermal vent; material: mineral | place: Pacific Ocean | collected 2011-06-14/2011-07-23 | depth 1719 m | reverse complement strand
TTGGGAATTAACAGCCTTTGATGAGTCAGGGAGTGTCATTGATACACTCTCGATTGATCAATTAACTAACGGAGCGAATAACAACGGTCAATTCTTTGGGATATCATCAGGATTAACAAATATTTCATATGCCACATTAAGTGATTTAAGTACAGGGTTCTTAGGACTTGAAAAAACGGTTATGATTGATAACTTCAAATACACCGAAGTTTCTCCCGTACCAGAGCCTTCTACCTATGCCCTAATGCTAGGTGGATTAGGCATGGTTGGCTTTATGGCTTACCGTCGACGTAAGCAAACGAGTGCTTAGCGAGAAAGTCACATAATCTGAAGAAGTAAATAAAAAAGGTAACATTGGTTGCCTTTTTTTATGCCCCAATTCTCATACCTTAAAACTCAAAATAAAACACAACATTACTCCTCAATAGTTTCTTGATGATTTATCCATAGTTGTGATAAGCTACTCTTTCATTAAATAAGGAATAAATATTTATGAAACTCTTATTTATACTCTATCTATTTACCCTCGCAAGCATAAGCTCCAATGCTTATAGTATGATGATGAAGATATTTGATGGCCCGCCTACCGCTCCCCAATGCCGTAACTGTCATTATGATTTAGAAAGGTTCCCTCTTCTTGGACTCTATCTTGGATTAAGAAATCCTGATCGCCATCATCTTTTAATCGGAACTACGATTCCACCAAGGTCAAGATCCAAAGCTCCTGATGCATTAGGTGCCAATGACTCTGGGCAACCTTATCAGTGCTTATCATGTCATAAACTCGAAGGCATAGATCCAATCACAGGAGAGCGTGGAGAAACTGGAATTACCGAACCCTTCAGAGACTGCTTACAGTGCCACCCAGCTTGGATTGTCACAGGACCTCCAGGTGGTGGCATGATGGAAGGCCGACGAGGTGGCAATAGCAATGGGAGTGTAATAAGTAATGTACACATGACCAGCGAATCTACTTTATTTAACCAACGAAGATGCGGTGCTTGCCACTCTCGCGGAATGGGTGGTGGTGGCCGAGGTGGAATGGGCAGACGATAGCCTCTCGAACCATTTTACTCAAAAACAATTAAGCCCCTGAAAAGGGGCTTAATTCATTTGAATATATTGTTTTAAAATATATTGTTTTAAAATAAAGACAAAAATATTACTGAGCACGATCCGCTTCAATTTTTTGAAACACACTTTTTAAGTCTTGCTCCAGTTTTGCCGCTTCTTCTTCCGATATATCTGAATTTTCAGAAATTTTTGCAACCAGACCTTTCACTTCAGAATCCAGTTTTTCTGGCGGAATGCCTTCCGTTGAGTTCAATGCTTCTTTAATAGCAACTTCTTGCTCAGGTGTTCTAGCTCTTTCAATCGCTCCTTTCACTTTTTCAGTCGCCTTAATCTCTTCTGTTTGAAGCTCCGTAGCAACATCAGAAACCCCTTTATTGCTCGGTTCTTGCTCAGACTCACTGCACCCTACTGAAAAAACGGTCATTACCGCAACCAAACTCATCCACTTCATATTCATAATGCTCACTCTTTAGTTCCATTAAAAAAAATTAAATATTATTCCCCCCTGTTTAAATAAGCATTTTACCTTATTTAAAAGCAGGTCACCACATGCGTTTTACATCATTTCTTGCGGGTCTACGTCAATACTCCATCGTACTTTACGTGACAAAGGACTTTTATAAATATAAGGCGCCATTTCTGCCATTAATTGATGTAACACACTGCGCTTGGTTGCTTGAACCAATAACTGAAAACGGTAGCGTCCTTGACGACGTAACATCGGTGCGGATACTGGCCCCCAGAATTCAATTTGGGCTTTATTATCCTGCATTTTACCCAGCGTGTGGCTTATTTTTTGTAAATTTAATTCAAGCCCTGCTTTTAATGACTGTAAAAATGCCATAGCATCTTGTGCATCACCCGCTTCGGCACGAATTAATATTTGATAACAGTGGGGGGGTAAATTTGCGTCAACACGCTCTTGTAACATTTTTTGTGCAAAGGCATCATACCCTTGAGTAATTAACATCGCAAACAGTGGGTGATCTGGCTGGTGGGTTTGAATCAATACCTGGCCTTTTTTTTCGGCTCGTCCTGCGCGGCCTGCGACCTGCATAATCAGTTGTGCCATTCGTTCGGGCGCTCGATAATCGGCACTGAATAAACCTTGGTCAACATCCAAAAGACCGACTAATGTTACATTGGGAAAATGATGCCCTTTGGCTAACATTTGTGTGCCAATTAAAATATCGGCTTCCCCCCGCTGTGCTCTGCCCGTTAATTCGGCCATTTGCCCCTTTCGGCGGGTGGTATCACGATCAATTCTTAATACCGAATGATTGGGAAACCAGCGTTGTACCGTCTCGTGCAATCGCTCTGTGCCTTGTCCCATTTTAATAAACTCATCGCTCTGACCGCAACTCGGACAACTCTCTGGTTCGGCCAGTTGCTCAGCGCAATGATGGCACTGTAAATAGTGGTAGTCGTTACCTGAATGCAGAGTCATATTGGCATCGCAACTCGGGCAGTTGGCTTGCCAGCCACACTCATGGCACATTAAAATAGGGGCAAAACCACGGCGATTTAAGAACAATAAAATTTGCCCCCCCTGTTCTAAACAAGCTTCTATGGCGATTTTTAAAGGTCTTGATACCCCTTCTTGAATTTTCTCCCCCCTAATATCCAATAATTTTAAGCTGGGTAAAGAAGCATTGCCCGCACGCTGTTTCAGCTCTAACCGCTGATACCGCCCTTCGTTCACGTTATGCAAACTTTCTAACGAAGGCGTTGCAGAACCCAGTATAACAGGCACTTTTTCTTGAAAAGCTCGCTGAACAATGAGGTCTCTTGCGGAATAACGAAACCCCTCTTGCTGCTTATAAGAAAGATCATGCTCTTCATCAATAATACAAAGCCCTAAGTTTTGAAATGGGGTAAATACCGCCGAACGTGTGCCCAGCAATACCTTTACTTGCCCTGTACGAACTAAGTGCCACGCACAATGCCGTTCTGAATCATTTAAACCCGAATGCAAACTGGCCACTTGCATTTGCAGTTGCGCTTGAAAACGAGCTACCATTTGAGGTGTTAGCCCAATCTCTGGCACTAACACTAACACTTGCTTACCCTGTGCAACCACCGCTTCAATCATGCCTAAATAGACTTCTGTTTTACCACTGCCTGTAATACCTTGTAGTAAATAAGCAGAAAATGCTTTCTCTTTGGCTTGTAAACGAGACACTACACTGTCCACCGCATATTGCTGTTCGGCATTCAACGGATGATTCGGCGCGTCACTATATTGAGTACAGGGCAAACAAGTTCTTTCTTGTCCTTCAATCCAGCCCAGTTGAACCAGTTTTTTTAAGGCTGACTGCCCATTTTTTAACCCTTTGGAGAGATCGGTGGCTGACAGCAATCGTTGCCCTGATTGTTTTGCTTGCGTAAACAGCTCAAACAAGGCTCTCTGACGTGTCGCATTTTTAGGAAGACTACTTTTAGACGCTCGCTCTCCTTGCTCGGTGAGTGACCAGTAGAGAATCCCCTTTACTTCTGCGTCCTCTCCCATTCGCAACCGCTTAGGCAGTACGGCAGAGATTACGTCACCAATCGGCTCATGATAATACTGGCTTGCCCACTTAAAAAATGTCAATTGCGATGTGGTAAACAGAGGCGTTGAGTCGATTATTTCTTGAATTGGCTTAATTTTTTGAGCGTCTATGTCTGAAGCATCACTCTGAGACATGACCAGCCCAACCACTTTTTTATTACGAAAAGGCACCCACACGCGACCACCCACGACAGGAACACCCTCTGATTCAATATAAAGGTAGTCTAATGGCGATAAAAAAGGCCCTGGAACGGCCACGTTAACAATCAATGACTGAGACAAAATAAAGGTATTCACTCTTACTTAATTTATAAAGGGAGGGGGGGGGTAATTTTTTAAAACAAAACTAAAACAGGTAAAAAACGTTAAAATAGTGGGCTTAATATTTTAAATACCGTAAATTAGATATCAAACATGCCTTTATCTCACCCTATCACCCTATTATTAAAGCATTTTATCCGTTATCAAAACCATCTACAAAACCAAATCGGTCATACTGTCGCATGGGCAAGCCTGTTATTAGTTGGCATTACCGCACTGGTGGTTATTTTACGTTATGGTTTTGATACAGGCTCCATTGCATTGCAAGAGAGCATTATGTACACCCATGCTTTTCTGTTTATGCTTGGCATGGCTTACACTTACCAGCAAGACAAGCATGTTCGAGTGGACGTATTTTACGCTCATTATTCCATCAAAAAACGTGCTTGGGTAAATTTATTAGGCACTTTATTTTTAACTCTCCCCACCATGAGTTTTATCCTCTGGTCTGGCTGGGACTATGTTGCCATCAGTTGGGAAATCAGTGAAACCTCCGCCGAATCCAACGGCATAGCCTACCTCTATCTATTAAAAACCTTAATTCTTATCATGGCGGTTTTGGTCATTGCTCAAGCACTTTCTATCGCCGCACAGGCGGGGTTAACACTCCTCTCAAACCAAGAGAGTCTAACTGAAGAGAACGATCATCTTGAGGGCAAGCTCTAATGGAATGGTTAGCACTGGTTTTATTCGCCGTTATCTTTATCGCCTTATTAATTGGTTTTCCTGTTGCGCTTACCTTGGCAGGGACTTCGCTGTTATTTGCGCTCATTGCCAATGCCTTTGGTGCATTCGACATGGCCTTTTTGCAAAGCATTCCCAGTCGTATTTTTGGCATTATGAGCAATCAAATTCTCATTGCCGTACCGCTGTTTATTTTTATGGGCGTGATGCTCGAAAAATCCAAAATCGCCGAAAACTTACTGCAAACCATGGATGAAGTGATGCGCGGAATTAAAGGTGGGCTGGGCATCGCCGTGATTATTGTGGGCATGTTGCTTGCCGCCAGTACAGGCATTGTGGGTGCGACCGTTGTTACCATGGGACTGTTGGCGTTGCCGACCATGCTCAAACAAGGGTATTGCCCTCGTATTGCCAGCGGAACCATTTGCGCATCAGGCACGCTGGGACAAATTATCCCCCCCTCTATTGTGCTGATATTGCTTGGCGACGTTCTCTCCTCTTCTTACCAGCAAGCACAACTAAATCAAGGTATTTTTTCGCCTGAATCTTTATCCGTTGGCGATCTGTTTATCGGCGCACTGCTGCCTGGAATGATTTTAGTGGTCTTATACATGCTTTATATGTTTTACAAAGCCATGACACGCCCCGACCTTATTCCCAACAATATTGGCGAACCCGTGGCACCTGGCTTAGCAAAAAGAGTGCTTAAAAGCTTACTGCCCCCCCTGTCCTTAATTTTGTTGGTACTGGGTTCAATCTTAGGCGGATTTGCCACGCCAACCGAAGCCGCCTCTTTAGGTGCGCTCGGCGCCCTGTTACTCGCCATTTTAAACAAACAACTTTCATTCAATACGCTCAATGCTGTGATGCGAAATACACTACAAGTCACCAGCATGATTTTTATGATTTTCATTGGTGCTGCTTTTTTTGCGCTGGTTTTTAAAGGATTGGGTGGCGATGAACTGATTACCGAACTCTTAACGGGCTTGCCTGGTGGCGTCTTTACCGCCATGCTCATTGTCATGGCACTGATGTTTGTCTTGGGTTTTTTCTTAGACTTTATTGAAATCACCTATGTGGTGGTTCCCGTGGTCGCCCCCGTACTGTTGATGATGGGCGTTGACCCAATTTGGCTCGGCATTATGATTGCCATTAACTTACAAACGGCTTTTTTAACCCCCCCCTTTGGCTTTGCACTGTTTTATTTAAAAGGGGTCGCAAGCCACTTAAAAACCACCGATTTATATAAAGGGGTGATACCTTTTATAATGATTCAGCTCAGCGTACTGGTACTTATAGCCATATTCCCTGAACTGGTTACTTGGCTACCCAGCTTGGTTTATTAGACGACCAAACCCTGAAAAAATAGATAAAAACCTAAGATAAGCTACTTATCAACTGTTATTTAAGAGCAAGAGTGATACGATTTTTTGCTCTTTGATACCTTTTTTATTTACTGTATTATCAATCTCATTGATTTAATGCACCATAAAAAAAAGCAGTCAAGTGACCCCAATTCATTTTAAGCACAGCCTGCCCACAGCAGACTTTAATTGTTCTCACCAACAAATTGCCGATCACAGCAATGATGGCTTAATCGTGCTGTCTGAACAGTTAAAACCGCTATTAATCAATCAAATTGCTCGCCAATACCTTGGAGAAGCGGAACTGCCAAGTGATATTTTTAAACGCTTAATCATCTACACCCAAAAACGTAAAAATATTCAATTTAACTTAAAAGAGTGGATTCAATCAAGCTCCCCCAATATCCAAAATGCACCGATACAAACGGAATTGCTTTGGATGAAAACAGAGCAACAAAAATCCCTTGTACCCATCATTTTTCAAATCTCAAAAATTAACGATTCACCCAACCAAATAACCAATACGCTCCTACTGATTCAAGACCAGTCCTCTAAAATTGAGGCCGAAGCCAAAGTATGCCTAATGAAAACCAGTGGAGCGGGGCAATTTATTACCGACTCACTCGGGTTCATTACCGAGCCAAACCCTGCCTTTATTCAACACACCCATCTACCAGCAAGCAAACTTAAAAAAATCACCTATATTGATTGGCTTAAAGCACAAGTTGTTTTTAAAGTACCATTTGATTTAGTGATGGAGTCGTTATTAAAAACGGGAAACTGGAGCGGGGAAATACAATTAACCGTTCCTAAGCAAAAAGCGATGCCCGCCATCCTAACCCTATCGATGCTCACGGATGAAAACCGCAATATTGAACACTTTGTTGGGGTTATTCAAGATCTATCTGAAATTCATAATGCGCATCATAAAATAGAACAGCTTGCTTATTATGATGCCTTAACAGGGCTTGCCAATCGCACCTTACTGCATAACCATCTTGAACAGCTTTTAACCAAATACCAACAAACACCTTGCTACTCTGCGCTCATTTTGCTCGACTTAGACAACTTTAAAATTATTAATGACACCCTTGGCTATGCCGTAGGGGATGAGTTGCTTATATTAGTCGCTCAAAAGCTACAACGCCTCGCCCACTCAAATGACTTGGTCATTCGCATGGAGGGCGATGAGTTTGCTCTGCTCTTTCAAGACATCAGCCAAGGTGCCAGCGAAGCACTGACTCAAGCACTCGGCTTAGCTTACAAAATACAAGATGCCCTAGATGATCGGTACACACTCGAAAACCGCTCCCTTCATTGCAGTGCCAGTGTGGGCGTTTATCTCTTTAGTAAACCACCTCAAGATGGATACTCCGATGAACTGATACGCTATGCGAATATGGCCATGCATGAAGCCAAAAAATTAGGTGGAAATCAAGTTTATCTCTTTGAAGATCGATTATGTAATCTCGCAAAACAACGACTGGAAATGCTTCAAGCCTTAAACCACTCTGAACTGGATGATGAATTTGAACTCTACTTCCAAGCTCAAATTAATTCACAAGGCCAAATCGTCTCAGCAGAAACCCTGCTTCGCTGGTTTCATCCTACCTTAGGATTTGTGCCACCCAATGAATTTATTCCCGTTGCCGAAGAGGGTCGACAAATCATCAAAATTGGACTTTGGGTTATGCATAAAGCCTTTATTCAAGCCCGAACATGGCATAAAAAGCATGAAAAATTACGCGTTGCAATCAATATCAGCCCGATACAATTCCACGAGCAAAGCTTTATTGAACTGGTGATTGGGCTCATTAAGTTTACCCAAGTCAATCCAAATTACATTACCCTTGAACTCACCGAAGGTGTGCTCATTCGTAACACCAAGCTGGCCTTGCAAAAAATACAACATCTGGTAAGCTTAGGATTTCATATCTCTATTGATGATTTTGGCACGGGTTACTCCTCCTTAAGTTACCTACAAAAACTACCCATCCACGAACTGAAAATTGACCGAAGCTTTATTCAACACATTCCAGACAATCAAGACGATGTCGCAATTGTGAATACCATCTTAAAACTCGCCGAAAACAAACAGCTCACCGTTGTCGCCGAGGGCGTCGAAACGAAAAGACAGGCTGATTTTTTGCGTCAACAATCCGATGCACTTCTCATACAAGGCTACTTCTTTAGTAAGCCTGCTCCCGCAGAACAGTTTGAACAACAATTTTTAAATACATCCAGCCCTTACTCTGAAAATAAACAAACGAACAACCTATCTTCTCAAGCCCCAATATCCCTCACGACACATTAACCCTGACATAAAACGTGAAAAAATAGTGTATGAATTTGAGATTAAAAAAATCCTTGCATAAAATGCACAACTCAAGTAAAATCCGCATCTTGCAGAATTTCAAACATTAACAGAGACTAATACTTAGCGTCGAACTGTTACTCTATTCTGCTTCGCAGAGCCATTTGCTAACACATCAAAGAACCGTTTATCTATCATTATTGTAACTAGATAATCTCTTCTAATTATTCTGATGCAAAGGTGCTCTACCCAGAACACAATATTGCCCCAGAATAACGAATCCACTCTTTCGTTTAGACTCGCCAAAAATAAAATCTCTTTATTCTTGATGAACAACCTTTAAACGTATTCGAGTACAGCATTGTAAAAAACACTGTTTATATTTCACGTTATTCATGGGCACAAAACTCTCACAATGAGAAAGGATCCCAAATGACTGTTGAAGTAAGCTTTAAAGACCTTAAACTTTCCGAAGATGTATTAAAAGCCATTACCGATATTGGCTATGAAACCCCTTCGCCAATCCAAGCCCAAGCGATTCCTGCCCTATTAGACGGCAAAGATATTTTAGGGATGGCGCAAACAGGAACGGGTAAAACCGCTGCGTTTGCCTTACCTGCTTTAAGCAATGCCGACTTTAAACAAAAAGACCCTCAAGTATTGGTACTTGCGCCCACCCGTGAGCTTGCCATTCAAGTGGCCGAAGCCTTTCAAGGGTTTGCACACCACATGAAAGGTTTTCACGTACTGCCTATTTACGGTGGCGCCGATTATGGAACACAAATCCGCGCCCTAAAACGTGGCGTACATGTGGTGGTTGGAACACCTGGCCGTGTCATGGATCACATCCGTAAAGGCACGCTAAAATTAGGTGAACTAAAACTAATGGTTCTGGATGAAGCGGATGAAATGCTTCGTATGGGGTTTATTGATGATGTGGAATGGATTTTAGAACAAACACCTAAAACACGCCAAATTGCATTGTTTTCAGCCACGATGCCAAAAGAAGTTCATCGTATTGCTAAACGCTACCTAAATGATCCTGTTGAAGTGATCATTAAACAAAAAACGGCGACGGCGACTACAATTAAACAAAAATATCTAATGGTCAGTGGTGGACATAAGTTAGACGCGCTGACACGTATTTTAGAGGCCGAAGAAAAAATTGACGGTTCGATTATTTTTGTACGTACTAAAACCGCCACCGTTGACCTAGCCGAACGTTTAGAAGCACGCGGTCATGCGGCGGCCGCTCTCAATGGAGACATCGCCCAAAACCAACGTGAACGCATTGTTGACCAGTTGAAAAAAGGAAAAATTGATATTTTAGTCGCCACAGACGTGGTGGCACGTGGTTTAGATGTACCTCGTATCAGCCATGTTTTTAACTATGACATTCCACAAGACAATGAGTCGTATATACACCGTATAGGCCGTACTGGACGTGCGGGACGCGAAGGGAATGCTATTTTATTTGTCACTCCACGTGAGCGCCGTCTATTAAGCTCTATTGAACGCACCACCAAAAGCAAAATCCCTGAAATGCATTTGCCTTCAACACAAGACATTAACAACAGTCGTGTGGATCGTTTTAAAGCACGTATTGTTGAAGCGATGCAACAAGACGATACCGCCTTTTACCAAGAGCTTATTGAGCAACTGGAAACGGAACAAAACATTCCAGCCGTTGAAATCGCGGCTGGACTTGCACGCTTACTACAAGGTGACATTCCTTTCTTTATGCCCGACAAACCTGTCCGTGAAGCTCGTTCAGAACGCAATAGTGGTAATGAAGGACGTGAACGCGGAGGAAGAGAGCGCGGTGGGCGAAATGAGCGTGGCGGCAATGATCGTGGTGGTAAAGATCGTAAACCACGTCGTAATCGTTCAGCAACACCCGACGAAGGCATGACTCGTTTTCGCCTTGAAGTAGGCAATCAACATGGCGTAAGACCGGGTAACATCGTTGGCTGTATTGCAAACGAAGCGGGATTAGACAGCGAGTTCATTCGTCAACTGAATATCGAAGACACATTTAGTACGGTCGATCTGCCTTCTGATATGCCTAAAAAAGCCCAAGACGATTTACGCAAAGCGTGGGTCTGTGGGCAACAGCTTAAAATCAGTGAAGTGAAAGGCGGAGGCAGTGCACCACGCAAGCGCCTCTCTCGTAATACGAGCCATAAAGGCAAGTCATAACATACAGATAACAACCCTGTAGATCAAGTTTTAGCGTCTCTTTTCTTTATAGAAAAAGGCGCTAAAACTTCTCTAAAACTCAGTCGATAGCTGATTACGCCCCAACTCTTTTGAACGATACAATGCGGTATCCGCCTTAAAGACGGCTTCTTCTAAGCAACTTCCCGAATACGTCAGTCCTAAACTAATGGTAAACGCCACGCCCGTTTTATCTTCCGTCGTGTTTTCAATACACTCTCTTAACGATTCACATAGCGCTTCAATTTCAGCGGCATCTTCCACCTCACCTAACACACAAAATTCTTCCCCTCCAAAGCGAGCCACTAAATGCCTTGAAAAGGTCTTTTTAACTTGATGTGCGGTGTACACCAGCGCTTCATCTCCTTTTTGATGTCCATAGGTATCATTGACCTTTTTAAAAAAATCAATGTCCACCATCATCACAAAAAAGTATTTTTGAGCGGTTGTTAATTCTGTAAATAATTCATCTCCCCTGTTAAAAAAGTGACCACGGTTAAACAACCCTGTTAAGGCATCGGTTTGAGAAATATGCTCTATCTCTCGAAAGGATTCCGCTTGCTCTATATTTTGATTCACTCGAGCATAAAACTCTTCCGCGGTAAAACGCGTATTAAAAAAATCATTCACGCCATATTTCATCAGCTTAATCGCCGACCCAATGTGCTCACTCGATTCACAAGAAATAATTGGCAATGAGTTTGTGGAAAACGCTTGTCGAACCTCATTCACAAAACTGTAAAGCTCATGCTCTTCAAACAGCTCAGTGCTGTCTAATAAAATTAATTCAGGCGTTGTCAGCTCCAATTCCACCTGAAGTTCATGAAAACTTTCATACACAGACACTTGATAACAATGGATACGCAACAAGCCTTGTAGCTTAGATGCATCTTTAGAGCCATGGTTCAATATAAACACATGGCGCCGTCTATTTTTATAGAGTTTATTAAGCGTTTGCACCGCATAACGAATGGACGCAGGGCCATCTTTAATCACATAATCGGCTACTTTTTGTTTAAACATCTCCTGCCGGGTCTTTTCATTATAAGATCCCGTTAAAACAACCGTGGTAATGTGCTGACTCTGCAATACAGCTACGGCCTCGCCACGCGGCGCATCGGGCAAGGTTAAATCACTCAAACACGCCACGACTTCGACGTCTGTGACAAGTAACGCTTCTGTTTCAGCCAATGATTGACACAAATAAACAGGCAAATGAGTCAACTTTTGCAATTCATTTTGCAACAACAATCCCATGGATTTTTGGTCTTCAATGATTAAAAATGCTTCTTTTGACATCGTGCCACAACCTTATGAAATGGTTTAAGTTTATCAGTATACGCAATTTAATAAACCTATGATTAGGGAATCTTTAAATAATTAGGGCTTTTAAAGTTTACCCCCCTCCTACAGCCTCCTTAAATCCCGTAATTTTGCTATAATACCTTGCTTTTACCATACTCCTTATTTGCTTGGATACCCTATGCTCTGTCAAGTTTTTCCCGAACGCTATCAAGCGCAATTAGACGAAAAGACCTCACGTTTACACCACTTGATACCCTCTCTTTCTGGCTTAACCGTTTTTCCCTCCAGCCCAACACACTACCGAGCACGTGCTGAATTTCGAATTTGGCATGAGGGGGATACCTCTGATTACATTATGTTTAATCAGGAAACCAAAGAGAAAGTTAAGATTAAGCAATGCCCCATGGCCTCCAAGCGTATTGATGAACTCATGCCAAAATTAATGGCTGAAATCATCCGCACCCCCGAACTCCGCCAACGACTATTTCAAATCGACTTTCTTTCCACCCTAAGTGGTGAAATGTTGGTCACTCTCATCTACCGCCGAAGCATTGAAGGCGATCAAACTTGGTTAGCGGCGGCAACACACTTAAAAACTGTTTTACCCATCACTCATATTATTGGACGTGCACGCAAACAAAAAATCTGTTTAGACCAAGATTTTGTCATGGAAACATTGCACGTAGATGACAATACATTTCACTATCAACAAATTGAAAATTCGTTTACCCAACCCAATGCCGAAGTAGCACAAAAGATGTTGCACTGGGCGCGTAAAGTCTCGCACAAGGCGCAAGGCGATCTAATTGAACTCTACTGTGGCAACGGCCACTTCTCCATTGCCCTTGCCGAATTTTACCATCAAGTCTTAGCCACTGAGATTTCTAAAACCTCGGTTAAATCAG
>UOFB01000361.1_pt1 | contig 12751 bp, 10 predicted proteins | sample 1988871 | NCBI WGS metagenome assembly UOFB01 (sample SAMEA4712195, study PRJEB27164) | hydrothermal vent metagenome | biome: marine basaltic hydrothermal vent biome; feature: marine hydrothermal vent; material: mineral | place: Pacific Ocean | collected 2011-06-14/2011-07-23 | depth 1719 m | reverse complement strand
GTTGTTATAATTATAAATTATAAAAATTTAAAAATAAAAATTTAAGGGATTTAAATCTAAAAAAAAACCCGCTTTTTAGGTCAAATTGGGGGGTTTTTTTTTTTTTTAAAAAAAAGGGGGGGGGGGGGGGGGAGAATTTTTTAAACGGATTTTTAAATGCCTTCAGAAAGGGCTGGTTGAGTCGTTTGCAACATTCCCAGCTCCAGGCATTTTAGCTTTGCTCAATGGGGGTATTACTGCTTTGCCCAAATACTTACACTATTTTTCACGTTTTTATGTAAGGGTTGGGGCTTTGGAAAAAGGTTGACATGATATTCATTTAATTATAGCCTTGTTTTTACGCAGTCTCTTGGTATCAATCACACTAAGGTGTGTGGCGTTGATAGCAAACAATATAAGGAGTTAGACATGGATATAGGAAGTATTTTGAAGTTAGGTGTATCGGCATTTATGAAGAGCAATCAAAGTGGCGAAGCGGGCAGTAATTTGAACCCAGATGTCTTGATGTCCGCACTGTCTAATTTAATGGGCGGCGAAAGTGGGTTTGATCTTGGTAATTTAATGAGCAAAATGCAGGGCAGTGATCTATTAGGAATCGCACAGTCTTGGTTAGGCGATGGGGATAATCAAGCCATTGATGCAAATCAAATTATGAGTATTTTTGGTTCGGATAAAGTTTCTGCATTTGCGTCTCAATTAGGTATGAATGAGTCAGAAGCCGTAGGCGGTTTAAGCGATGCGATTCCTCAAATGATTGATAATGCAAGCAGTGGCAGCGACTCTATCTTGGATGCTGTTGGTGGCTTAGAAGGTGCAATGGGATTGGCAGGTAAGTTTTTTGGTAAATAAACTGCTATAGACCTTTGCACGAAAGGGTGCACGGTCTCGCACTCCTCTCGTGCAAAGGTTTCAAATAATATAAGTAAAGTAGGAGAAGTAAGTATGACAAAATTATCGGATATTGAAGGCATTGGTGAAGCTTATGCTGAGAAGTTAAAATCGGCAGGTGTGGGATCTTTAGAGAGTCTTTTAAAAACATGTTGTGATAAAAAAGGTCGTCATGATGTGGCTGAGAAATCAGGCATTAGTGAGAAGGTCATTTTAGGTTGGGTAAACCGTGCAGATCTTTCGCGCGTAAAGGGTATTAGTACACAGTATGCCGATTTGCTTAAATTTTCAGGCGTGGATACCATTCCAGAACTGGCACAACGTAATGCTGAAAATCTTCAAGCTAAGATGGAGGAGGTGAATGAAGCTAAGAATTTGGTTCGTAAAGTGCCCGTTCTATCACAAGTGACAAGCTGGATTGAACAAGCAAAAGAGCTTCCGAGAATGGTAACCCATTAATTTTTTATCGTTTAAATGACATGAATACCCAATCCTTTTTAACAGAGGGTTGGGTATTTTTTTAATCAGATAAATAATAAACCACGGTTGAAACCACTCGTACTTTTTTAATGTGTGGGTTATTTGCATCGCGAGAAGAGACGCTAAACTGGCCTTGTGAGGCCTTTTTTATTTTTCCGAGGGTGCTTTTTGAGTCTAATGCAAATTTTTCAGCCACTTCTCTGGCTTTACGAGTGGCTTCTTCAATCATTTTAGGTTTTACATCATTTAATCGAGTAAATAGATATTCAGTCTGATATTGATAGTTGCTGGTAAATACAATGCCCTGTTTCCCCAGATCGGATAATGCGCTCATTACTTGTCTAACGGTATCAATGTTTTTGGAGTAAACGATGACCGTTTGAATAGCGGTGTATCGAAATGTGGGTTGGTCAGGGCTATTATATTGTTGTGCAGAAAGATCGGTTATTAAGGGAGTGGCTACAGAAATATCTCCTTGTTTGATACCTTTTTGGGTTAAGAACGCGTTGATTTTTTTGGTGTTGTTTTCAAGAGAAGTATAAAGGGCTTCAAGATTATTGTTGGCTTGGGTGAACTGAATCGGCCAAATAACAATATCGGCTTTAAACTCTTTTTCGGATAACCCTTTTACCGTAACGGTACGTTCGTACTCTTTTATTTTTATGGCAGAACTTCCTAGTAAATAGCCGAGTGTACTCAGTCCTAAAAATAAAAAAATCCCTAAAATAAAGGCACTTGTTTTGCTGCTTTTGGACATCTGTTTGTACTCCACATTAAGTGTTTTTTTTGACGATTATTGTAATGGCTCAAACAGCGTTTTGAGATCCGCTGCGGTAAGTTTAGCGTCTTGTTCTTTTTTGCCTTTGCCATAAATACCTTGTGCCAAGGCTTGTTTTTTGGCTTGCATGGCTAGTATTTTCTCTTCTAATGTATTTTCAGTAATCAGTTTATAAACAAAAACGGGGTTCTTTTGGCCTATTCGGTGTGCACGATCGGTCGCTTGATTTTCGGCGGCTGGGTTCCACCATGGGTCGTAGTGAATGACGGTGTCGGCTTCAGCCAAGTTTAACCCTACTCCGCCTGCTTTTAGGCTAATGAGAAAAATATTGGCTTCTCCGCTTTTAAACTTTTCAATGGCTTCATCGCGTTTGCGTGTTTGTCCTGTGAGTTTGCTGTAGGCAATACCTCGTTTTATGAGTGCATTTTCAATAATGGTAAGCATTTTAGTAAATTGAGAGAAGAGCAGTATGCGTCGGCCTTCTTCAAGCATCTCTGGCACGGTGTCCATTAACCATTCCATTTTAGCGGACTCTTTTACGGCGTGTGCTTGTTTGAGCGAAAGAATGGCGGGATCACAGCAGGTTTGGCGTAATTTAAGTAGCGCATCCAAAATCATAATGTGGCTACGTCCAAGGCCTTTGCTGGCAATACTATCTTGTACCTTCTTTTCCATGGTTAAGCGAATACTTTCATACAGTGTGGCTTGTTTTTTACCTAAGCGAACCGTGCTAATAATTTCGGTTTTTTCAGGTAGTTCGCTGACCACTTCTGTTTTGGTTCGGCGTAACATAAAGGGGGCAATTCTCTTGGTTAGGCGTGTTTGTTGCTCGGCATTGCCGTGTTTTTCTATGGGGGTACGAAACAGTTGTTTGAACTGTTTGTCATTGCCAAGCAAACCTGGCATGACAAAATCAAACAGTGACCATAGCTCACCAAGATGGTTCTCCATTGGTGTTCCTGTCAAACAAAGACGGTGCTCTGCTTTGATATTACGCACCACTTTTGCGGCTTTTGAACGTGGATTTTTAATGACTTGTGCTTCATCTAAAATGACATAATAAAAATCATGCGCAAGTAAAATGTCTTCATCCCGAACTAACAGAGGGTAGGTGCTGAGCACTAAATCGTGGTGTTCAATTTGGTCAAAATAGTCACGACGATTGGCTCCTTGCAAGACCAGCACCTTAAGTTCTGGGGTAAATTGTTCTGCTTCACGTCGCCAGTTACTCATCAAGCTGGTGGGAGCGATAATTAGGCAGGGTTTGTTCATGCGCCTTTGGCTTTTTTCAACCAGCAGGTGGGCTAAAGTTTGTACCGTTTTACCTAAGCCCATATCGTCGGCCAATACGCCACCAAATTGATACTCTCGTAAGAATTGCAGCCAGTTGAGCCCTATTTGTTGGTAGTCACGAAGGGTGGCTTGCAACCCTTTAGGAATAGGGGTGTTGGTAATGCCTTTAAAGTTTTTGAGCTTTTTGCCTAATTCTCGTAATGCTTCACCACCTTGCCAGTGCAGTATAGCCGTACTGTTTTCATCCAGTTCGGCCAGTCGTGCGGCATCAAAACGGGACATTTTCAGTGTGCCGTTATCACTTAAGCTGTCGCCACTGTAAAGTTCGTACAGGATGTCTAATACAGGTTTGATTTGCGCACTGGGCAAAGAGAGATATTCATGTTCGCCTAAGGGGATCGTGAGTTCTTCGGGTAAATTGTCTTGGTCGTATTCTGAAAGAACTTGGACAATTAAAGGCAATAAAGGCTGTTTTTGACCCTTAATCTCAATGTCAAATCGTAAGTCAAACCAGTCATTGTCGCCCTCAATTTCAACGTCCCACTCTTGGGCTTGGTGAAATTTAAGCTGAAAGCTGTCTTCAATCTCTATTTGCCAACCTTGCTCTTTGAGCACGGGAACGGAGTCATCTAGAAAAAGCTGCCAACGTTTTGCCGCTTCTGCTGTAATATTGTCGTAACTGGCGAAGGCAAGGTCGCCTGCGCTATTGCTGAGAGGGTCAAACCCAAGTGCGATGAGTGAGTCAATGGCATTATCTTCGGCTGGTAAGTCGCGTTGTATACGCAACAGTACATTATCCACTTCAAGCGTTTGCCACTCTGTTTGTGGATGAACCGAGAGTTCATGTGTTTGATAAGCAAAGCGTAAACGCATTAGATGCGTATGGCGACCAGATGAATCCATCTCACCAAAGAGTGTGAGTATCGGTTGTGGGGTTTCATTTTCAATGGTTGTGAGTTTGACTTCACTGGGTGGTGGCAGCGTAATACCAGGTAACGTGGTCACCAGCTTACGACTAAACTCATCCACCAGTTCTAGGGGAATGCTCGGTGTTTGTTGTAGCGTTTTTATTTGTGCCAGCGTATAAGGTGCATTCGAGACCATTCCGATGATTGGATTCGTTTCGTCAACGTACAGCAAAGGGGTGGTTAAAAGCAATTCACCCGCTGGTTCAATAGAGAGCTTTAAAGACGTTTGGTTTTTTTGGTCGTTCTGCCAGTGTAATTTAAGGGGACGCTCTTCGCCAATGGAGACGGGGTTACCTTGGGTGGACTGCCAAAAACAGCGGTCTGTATTGAGTATTTTAAAAAGCGTGATGCAACCCACTTCCCCCTCAAGCTCAAGGGACATTCGCATAGATGAATTCGCAATGGTGTCTAATAGTTGACAAATTTCATGGTCTTCTGGCAGAGCGCTCTCTGCAATATTGGAATATCCAGCCGTAATAGTATAAGGCTGAATTCTTCTGCCTTTATTTAGCCCGCCTTTTTTAAGTGGCTTGGTGGCGACCAGAGTGACTTCTAAGGAGTTTTTTGAATAGCGACTAAAGTCGAGGAGATAAGCAATGAATTCCTCTCTCTCATTGTTTGGAAGCACTTCTTCGTATGTTGCCGCCATGTTATCCAACCAGTTCAATGCCTCGTTCAGTGTTGGTTTTTTGGGGGAGATTGTTTTAAGATTGGAGCCAGTTGAGATTGAATTCAGCTCACTTTGTAAGGTTAGGCACGCAGCCACAACATGTTTACAGTTAAATTCAACAGGGCAATCACAATTGCCCAAGAAGGAAAACCCCGAAGTCTGAATGTTTAGAATTTTAATGTCTTGTTCGTAACTGTTTCCGCCACTGCCAGCGACACAGGATTCAATTTCCCAGCCAAAGGGTGTTTCTCTATAATTGAAATCCAAGACAAATCCATTGTTGAAATAGTCAAATCCACGTTGGTAATCTGGGCGATCAAACCCTTTTATTATGTCTTCTTTGGTGAGTTTAAGCATGTTGTAAATTTTCTCCCCCCCCCTCCTTTATATTAGAGGGGGGCTAGTTGTTTAATGTTTATTTTGTACTTTATACAGTGCGACTTCACCCAACCAGTTGGGGGCGATTTTCATGCCTAAAGAACTTCTATGTTCGGTATTGACCACGGTTCGAGCCATGACTTCAATATTTTTGCTTTCACAGAGTTCTTCAAAATCTTTAAAAGTGCACATGTGAATATTGGGGGTGTCAAACCAGTGATAGGGTAGGGTATCAGTTTTGGGCATACGACCACTGAGCAATAGTTGGGCACGATTACGCCAGTGGCCGAAGTTGGGAAAGGTGACGATGATCTGCTTGCCGACTCTTAACATGTCTTCGAGTAATTGGTCAGGACGACTGACCACTTGAAGCGCTTGCGTCATAATAATGTAGTCAAATGAGTTGGGGTCAAAATAGTCGGCTAGATCGTGACTGTTGAGGTCACTTTGAATGACATTCAGTCCTTTTTCGATGGCTTGAATATTTTTAACGGGATCAATCTCCATGCCGTAGCCCGTCACACCATAGGTGTCTATCAGGTGTTTGAGCAGTTGCCCATCTCCGCAACCCAAGTCTAATACACGACTGTTGGGGGTTATCCATTCTGAAATGAGTTTAAATTCAGGCGTGAGTTGACTCATTTGGTGGTCTCGCTCTGCTGAGAAGGAACGCCCTGTAATATCCGTTTCATATACGCTCTAAAAACCCCTTCATAGTGTGCATTTGGCAGTAAAAAGGCATCGTGACCGTGTTCGGATGTAATTTCGGCGTAACAAACATCCGCGTCGTTATCGAGCAGTGCTTTAACGATTTCATGGGAGCGTTCAGGCGAAAATCGCCAATCACTGGTAAACGAGACCACTAAAAATTGAGCAGTCGCCTTTGCCAAGGCTTTGGAGAGATCATGGTCAAACTCGGCGGCAGGGTCAAAATAGTCTAATGCTTTGGTCATGAGCAGGTAGGTATTGGCATCAAAATTTTGTTTGGTCGCAAATTTTTCACCTTGATAGTTTAGGTAGCTTTCGACTTGAAATTCCACTTCATAATTATATTTTAAAGCGTCTTCACGGCGTTCTCGTCCAAACTTGGTTCCCATTAAATCATCGGATAAATAGGTTAAATGCCCTAGCATTCTCGCTTGTGCCAATCCTTGTTTTGGGGTGGTGTTGTGCTCTAAAAAACGCCCCTCATGAAAGTCGGGATCGGTCATAATGGCTCGACGAGCCACCACATTAAAAGCGATATTTTGAGCAGAGAGCTTGGGTGCAGCAGCAATGACTAAAGCATGGTGCAGTTTATCTGGGTAGTCAATTGCCCATTGCAAGACTTGCATTCCACCCATGGAACCACCAATTAACGCCGCCCACTGCTCAATGCCTAGGTGTTTACGCAGTTCATTTTGGCTGTTGACCCAGTCACGACAGGTCACAATTGGAAAGTCGGGGCCATAAATTTTTCCGGTTTCTGGGTTCAGACTGGCTGGGCCAGTACTACCGCGACAGCCCCCAAGGTTATTGGAGCAGACCACAAAAAAATGATTGGTATCAATGGGTTTTTCTGGGCCAATATAGTTATTCCACCAGCCAGGCTTGTTATCGGCATCCAAGCCTGCTACGTGGTGATCGCCACTGAGCGCGTGACAGAGCAGTAGGGCATTATTGCCCTCTTTATTCAGTTGGCCGTAGGTTTCATACACCAAATCATAGCGCGGCAATACTGCACCACTTGAAAGGGTAAGAGGTGTTTCAATCGACATTACTTGAGGGGTAATGACCCCGAGCGTTTGAGTCATGTTTTGCCCTAACTTATCATGTTTTGTGCGATGCCCACAATAGAACCCATCACCACGATTTGAAACAGCTTAATTGCGAGAATGGCCGCAATGGGCGATAAGTCAATGCCACCCACTAAAGGAATCACCCGCTGAAAGGGCGCGAGTATTGGTCTGGTGAGTTGGTCAAAAATGGCGGTATTCGGATTGTTTCCAGGAGATATCCAACTTAAAATCGCTTGAATAATGATTAACCAAAATAACATGTCGAGCAGTTGATTTATAATCTCAGTTGTGGCACTTAACGCAATAAAGGCGGCACCAAAATCACGATCGGTTAAGTAACCAATAGCCACCACAAATAACGCTTGAATAATGAGGGCACTGCCAAGTGCTGACCAGTCCCAGCGTCCTTTTAAAGGGAACACTGCATTAATCGGAGCACACAGTGGATTAGTGACTTTTGCGGTAAAGGTCACAATGGGGTGGCGCCAGTCGGCATGTGTTGCACGCAATAAAAAGCGCAACATCAACATAAAAATGACGAGTCCCGTTACAAATTGCAGTAAAGACAAGCCAGTCGGAGCATCCATTAAGTTGTTCCTCCCAGTTCATTCGCCATCTCGACGGCACGTTGTTGTGCGGCAGTCATCGATTTTTCAACTATTTGACGCAATCCAGCTTCCTCAAAGCTTTGAATGGCTCGTTCGGTTGTCCCATTGGGCGAGGTCACATTCTGGCGAAGTGTGGCGCAGTCTTGCGAACTCTCCATGACCATTTTAGCCGCCCCTAAAGCGGTTTGCATGGTGAGAAGATGAGCCGTTTTAGCATCCAGCCCCATTTTAATGGCCGCGTCTTCCATCGCCTCCATAAATAAAAAATAGTAGGCAGGGCCACTGCCAGACAGCGCGGTAACCACATCCAGTTGCGTTTCTTCATCCACCCAAATGGTCAGGCCTGCCGCACGTAAAATATGTTCAGCTTGGCTTTTTTGCTCCACTGAGACCGCTTGATTGGCGAACAACCCTGCGGCTCCCGTTTGAATCAAAGAAGGGGTGTTTGGCATGGCGCGAACAATGGAAACATGGCCGCCTAACCAATGATTAATATCTTGCGAACGAACCCCTGCCGCCACTGAAATAACCAGTTTAGAGCTAGCTTGTATGCTGTTTTGAATAGAGTGACAAACCGTTTGCAACATTTGTGGTTTAACGGCAAGCACCACCACTTCAGACTGTTTAATCGCGTGCAGGTTATCTTCGTAGCACTTAATGCCTAAAGACTGAGTCAGTGCCGCGCGTTGTTCAGAAGAAGGGTCGGTTGCAATAATATGATCTTTGTTGTAACCACTGGCCACAAGGCCACCAATTAAACTTTTAGCCATGTTACCCGCGCCAATAAAACAGATTGTTACATTCATGGTATATTCGCTTTGATTTTTAAATTAAGTAGAGGCAATTATTATACGCGATATTGTTTGTAAGTTTGTAGCCTAATCTTTCACCCCAATCCTTACATAGAAACGTGAAAAATAGTGTCATCATTTGGAAAATCTATGAGGCTGTCCGAGAATGAAAATCATTTTATGGCAGGTTTTGTGTACATTTAAGGAGCTTAGTTATTTAGTCCCGAACTCTTGTGGTTTTAGCCAAAAAAATCATTCTGGAAGAAATGCTTACTTGTTATTGTTTTTTGCTTAATTTATTCAATTTTAATAATCCCTTGTTGCAAAGCTTTGGCAACGGCATGTTGTCGATTGTTTGCCTTGAGTTTTTGAATAATATTTTGTAGATGATTTTTGACGGTGGATGAACTTAGGCAAAGCGTATCGCTGATTTCTTGGTTGGTTTTCCCTATAAAAACCCATTGTAATACTTCTGTTTCACGCTGAGAGAGTGTTGGGTTTGGATTATTGTTTGATGGTTTTATTTTTAATTGCTTAGAGATAAAGGGAGAGAGTTGCTTTTTGATGATGGGTATTTTGGTGTAGGCTGAGTGTAAATGAGGCACTAAAATAGTCATTAAATTGATATGGTGTTGTTTTATGCCGTGCGCGATATTGGCAAACCCAAAGTAGGAGGCGTAGTGTTCTCCGCAGTCCAGCACGCCGTAAGACATGACATTTTGAATATTAAGTTTTTGGTAAAAGGCCATTTGTTCTGTTGTAAATTCGTGACTTTGATGTTGAATATCGAGTATTTGTGGCTTTTGAGTGGCTAACCAGCGTAAAAATAGAGGCGAGATGACTTGGTCAGTGTGATCAATGATGGTGGACATAAACTCGGAAGAAAACCCTTCGTTTAGGCTTGATATTGCTTTCATTGAATAGTCATCTCGGATGCCAATACCACAGGCCATCATGTCATATTCCATGAGGCTTTGGGTATGATGCAAAATGTTTTCAAGCTCAACCATTGAGTCGGCGTGAAGGCAAAGTTCGATGATTGAGAGTATTTTGTTCTTGTTGGATTCGTCTAGTTTATGCATTATATTTATATTTTTTCCATCACTGAACTTAAGGTATTTGTGGATAAAGAATAAAAGTAATATTAACACCTTTGCGGGTATTATTTCTCACATTAATTCCTTGTTTTTATTAATGTTTTTGTTGTTTATTTATAATCGTTTTTCTTCATTTAGCCAATTGTTTACTTGCGTTAAATTTAACAAAAATAATTGTCCTGTGGCTTGTTTTAATTTTAAGCTGTTTAGTATGTAATCATAGCGTGCTCGTTGATAGTCACGTTGTGTTCGGTAGAGTTCTTTGCTGGATTGCAATACATCAAATGTCGTGCGCATTCCTTCGTTATAACCAGCTTGAATGGCTTCGATGGCTTGGTGATTGGAGCGTACGGCTTGTTTTAGTGCACTGATACGCGCTATGCTTGCCATGACTCCTAAATAGGCTTCTCGTGTTTGACTTCGTACGGTACGGATGGTGCTTTCTAGCTTTTCTTGATGTTGGTTGTATGTTTTCGTTGCGACTCGTGTTTTAGATCGAATTAGACCGCCTTGATAGATCGGCATGTCCAATTGCAATCCAATGATTCGATCTTCGGTTTCGCTGTCGCCAAAATTACCCCCCCCTGAATTGGACTTTGAGTATTGAAGGGTTAAATCCAGTGTTGGATAATGCCCTGCACGTTGTGTGTCTATGTCTTGGCGTAAATATTCATGATTATGACGTAAGGCCATTATTTCTAAATTGTTTTTTAATGCAACGGACACCCAGTGTTTAATGTCTAATGGAACGGGGGCGTTGAAGGTTTGTATGTCATGGAGGGGGGCGAGTTTTTCATGATATTGGTTGGTTGTTTTACGAAGTGTTTCTAAGCTGTTTTGAAGTTGGTTTTGTGCTTCAATTTCTAAGGCGATGGTGGAGTCAAGGCGTGCTTGAGTTTCGTATAAATCTGTAATGGCAGAAAGCCCAGCTTCTAAACGATTTTTGACTTGTTCAAGCTGTCTTTGAATGGTTTGTTTTTCGGCGGCCACAAAGCGTAAATTATCTTGTGCGGCCAATATATCAAAATAACGCTCGACGACTTGAATCATTAGGGATTGTTTTGCATGTTCTAATTCTACATTGGTTTGTTTAATGCGTTGGTTTTCTTGTGTGTAACGAAGATGGTTTTCATAGCGAAATAGAGATTGTGAAAGGCTTAGGGAGTAGCCTTGACTGTTAAAATCTTCTTCGCCATTAAATTGTGAGACATCGTAGGTACGTTTTTGTACGTTATTGGAGAGATTAGCACTCATGCTAATGTTGGGCAGTAATGGGGATAGAGCTTGTTGCTTCCTTTCGATGGCAATGTCGTAGGAGAGAGCAACTTGTTTTAGATAGGGGTCTGATTCGAGTGCGAGCTGATAAATGTCTAATAAATTTTCGACAGCAAGGCTATGCGGTATAACACTCTGATTTATCACAATGCTTAATAATATTGTTTTAACTATATTGGTTACCATATTGCACCCACGGGAGGGAGTTCTGTAGGGGAATTTTGTGCGGATAGGTCAATGACTCGGTCAGCTAAAGCGATGGTTTCTTTTCGGTGTGCAATAATAATGCGTGTGACGGGCATCTCTTTGATGCTTGCATTAATGATACTTTCGGTATGCGTATCTAGGTGGCTACTGGCTTCGTCTAAAAACAAAATTTTAGGGTTAACATACAAGGCTCTGGCTAGAAATATTCTTTGCTTTTGTCCCCCTGATAAGGTGGTTCCCATGTCTCCAACCAAGCTGTTATACGCCATGGGCATTTTGGAAATTTCATTATGAATGGCGGCCATTTGGGCAGCGGTTTGTACGCGTTGCATGTCTATTTGAGGGTCTGAGAAGGCAATGTTTTCGGCAATGGAGCCTGCAACTAAGCAATCTTCTTGCATAACGGCGGCAATTTGCGTTCTCAGTGAAGTCGTGTCGATTTGCGTAATATTAATTTTGTCATAAAACACCTCACCAGAGGAGGGGGGGAATAATCCGAGTAATACTTTAAGCAGAGTGGATTTTCCGCAACCTGATGTGCCAATAATTACAATGGTTTCTTCAGGTCTAATGGTAAAACTTAAGTTCTGAAAGACATAGGGTTCATTTTCAGCGTAGCGAAAGCTGAGATTTTTGACCTCTATTTCACCCTTTAAATCGTGGTGATTGTCTAGTAATTGTGCATTATTCTGTTCTATTTCAGCATGCACAATATCGGATACACGTTCTAAATCCACGCCTGCTAATTTAAATTCAACCAGTATGTCAATGAGTGCCGAAACTTTACCGGTAAATTGCGTTTGGTAGGAAAAGAAGGCGTATAACATTCCAATGGAAAATACACTGGCCATGATTTCTTGTGCGCCTACCCAAACAATTAATACGCCCGCAATTGGAAAGACCGTTTGATTAATGGCTGCAATAATAATTTCTAGCTTACCTAATTTTATGCTGGCATTGAGTGAGGCGGCATACTGATTTAACCACATGGATTCACGTTGGCTTTCTTTTGAGAACAGTTTGATGGTTTGTACAGCTCGAACGGTCTCCATAACGTTGGTGCTTTCTTTGGCTGAAAGCACTATGGATTCTTGTTTATATTGTTCGTTGAGGCGAAAGGTAATGACTTTAACGATGATGTAAATGAACACGGCGACCAGTACAATAAAGGCCAGTTTAGGGCTGTATACAAACATCATGACTAATGTGGCGATGGCCATAATGCCATCTACAATGCTGGCAATAAGGCCTTGAGTAAATAGCGAGATGACACTGCGCAATGAACCAAAGCGAGAGATAATGTCGCCTAAATGTCTTTTTTCGAAATAGTCGAGCGGTAATTTAAGCAAATGCCTTAAGGTATTGGCTAGGAGTTGTACGTCTAATGTTGAATTTAAATACAATATCATCCACGAGCGTAATGCCGTTGCGGCCATTTGTATGAGGGCTAATAAACCAAAACCCAGAGCAAGGGCAAGCAGTAAGTGTTCGTCGGATGCGGCAATGACATGATCGACCGTTATTTGCATAAAAAAGGGAG
>UOFB01000337.1_pt1 | contig 12804 bp, 13 predicted proteins | sample 1988871 | NCBI WGS metagenome assembly UOFB01 (sample SAMEA4712195, study PRJEB27164) | hydrothermal vent metagenome | biome: marine basaltic hydrothermal vent biome; feature: marine hydrothermal vent; material: mineral | place: Pacific Ocean | collected 2011-06-14/2011-07-23 | depth 1719 m | reverse complement strand
AAACGAAACTATCAGATAAATTACGCACAAGCTTTATCTAAAATGAAGCACCGAATTGTCTTGCTTATTATGAATAAATCAGCCGATATTATTGCTTTGATAAAACAGACGGTTGAGTATATTAGCAGGACTACCGAGGCAGTTAGAGGGGGTAGGAGCTACCCCAGAAAGTTGAAGAATATAAAGAATGATATTCACTTTTCGGCCTATAAAAGCTCATTATAATCAGTGGGTTAGGTCTTAACTTACTGGCATTGGGGTCAGGGATGACTTGACCTGATTGACTGTTTTGCATTTGAGAAAAGCGCCATTTTTTGGCTTTGTCTGAACGGTTGTTTAAGGCTCCTTTACTGTGAACGGCATTCCAACCTTGTTCAAAATTATCTTCCCAGACGGGTGGTGTTGCCATAATCGACGGCTCTTTTATCTGAGTAGCGGATTCAACGGATAGGGCAAGCGAGGGTAGAGAAAGTACCGCAAGAGCGAAAGCTACAAACCATAATTTAAGAGAAGTTATGTTGAAAAATAACATATTGGATAGGCCTTTGTTCTCGACAATTTAAACCCCAAACAGTTTCACTCGTGCTTCTGTGAAGGGGTGGGTAAAAATATGATAATGATCGTGTTACGATAGTATCATTATTGGATTTTAGTTTTAGATGAATAGGGCTCTGTGGTTTATTTTTACGTATAATAAGCCTTGATTTTTTAAATTGTAAAAGAAGTATTTTCTATTTTGCCCTACTCTATTGTTATTTCCATTTCAGATCAAACATTAAGCTTGTTTAAAGAGCAGGTTTTGTGGCAGGTGTATGCAATCAGTTCGGCTTTAAATGGGGTGGGGGGGGAGAAAAATTCGGGTAAAACGCCTTTAGGAAAACATGTTATTCGCGCTAAGATTGGTGAAGGGTGTCCGATAAATAGCGTGTTTATTGGCCGACGACCAACAGGTGAAATTTACACCCCCGAGTTAGCATGTTCCCATCCAGAACGTGACTGGGTGTTGAGTCGTATTTTATGGCTTTCGGGTCAAGAGGTGGGCGTAAACAGATTAGGGCAGGTCGATACGATGCAGCGTTATATTTATATTCACGGCACACCTGATTCAGAACCGTTGGGTCAGCCCCTATCGCATGGTTGTATTCGCATGAGAAATGCCGATTTGATGGCGCTGTTTGATTGTATTCCCGTAGGGACTGAGGTATTGATTCAAGCATGATTTCCTATTTTTTTCGCTTGCTGGGTTCGGTGCTGTTTGTCTCTTGGATTGTGGGCACATTGGTTTTCTTTTTAATCCATTTGGTGCCTGGTGACCCCGTTGCGGTGATGTTGGGCGATTGGGCCAGCCCAGCCGATGAAACCGCCTTGCGTGAGCAATTGGGGTTACATCTTCCTATTACCACCCAATATTGGCACTATATAACAGGTATTTTTCAACTTGATTTAGGTCAGTCGCTGTTTTTTCATCAACCTGTTTCGGCGTTGATTGCGGAACGTTTTCCGATGACGTTACAACTGGCTTTTATGGCACTGATTATTGCAGCATTAATTGCTTTCCCATTGGGGCTGTGGGCGGCGTTACGAGCGGGTAAATGGCCCGATCACCTCTCAATGTCGGTCTCTTTAATTGGTGTATCCATCCCTAACTTTTGGTTAGGTCCGATGCTGATTCTCTTTTTCTCTTTATGGTTGGCATGGTTGCCGGTGAGTGGGGCGGAGCAACCCTTTTCTTGGGTGCTACCAGCCATCACCTTAGGCACGGCATTGGCGGCTATTTTAGCCCGAATGCTACGTGCCTCACTGCTTGAAGTGTTGCACGAAGACTACATTCGTACCGCACAAGCCAAGGGACTGCCCTCTCGGCTGGTCTATGGCAAACACGCGCTTTTAAATGCTTTACTGCCTGTGGTGACGATTTTAGGGTTGCAACTGGGCACGCTTTTGGGCGGTGCGGTGATTACTGAAGTGGTTTTTGACTGGCCTGGATTGGGACAGTTATTAATTGAATCCATTCAACGGCGCGATTACCCCGTGGTGCAGGGCTGTATTTTAGTTATCAGTATTGCCTACATCACCATTAATGGGTTAACCGAGCTGGTTTATGCGTGGTTAGACCCCCGAATTAGAGTGGCAACGTAGAGATGTTAATTGTATGTTGAGATATTTTAGCTACAGTATTGTGGTGCTTTGGCTGCTTATGGCATTTGCGGGCTTTTTTATTGGGGATAACGCGAACGAAGTTGTGTTGTCTCAATTTTTATCCCCCCCCAGTGAGCAAACAGGGGTTAGCTCGCATGTCCTTGGTTCGGATGAGTTGGGTCGACCAGTTTTAGAGCGACTGATTTTAGGGGCGCAAACTTCTCTATTTGTCGCACTCGGTGTGGTGTTTTTTTCCGCCATTATCGGTACGACCATTGGCGTGTACAGTGGCTATGTAGGCGGGCTAACCGATAAAGTCATCACCAAAGTCATTGACGTTTTTTTAGCGTTTCCAGGGTTATTATTAGCCATCGCCTTAGCGGCTATTTTAGGGCCAGGTATTGAAAACGTGGTGTTTGCATTGGTCGTCGTTGGATGGGTCGGTTATGCCCGTTTAGCGCGCGCACAAACTTTAAGTTTACGCAATCGAGAACATATTTTAGCGGCTCGCTCATTAGGAGTTTCGACCCCTTTGATGCTGTATCGCCATGTACTCCCACTTATTTTAGCGCCATTAGGGGTAGAGGCCACCTTTGGCATTGCAGGTGCGGTCATCTCTGAGGCGGGATTGTCCTTTTTAGGACTGGGCGTACAACCGCCAGATGCCTCATGGGGTAGCATGATTAAAGAGGGCACACGCTATTTATTAATGGCACCTCATTTAGTGTTGGCGCCTGGTATTGCACTGATGCTGGTGGTGTTAGCGGTGAACCTCATTGGCGACCAATGGCGTGATGCTTTGGATGTGAAATCCAGATCAAAAAAGAAGCGTAAAAAACGTTAGAAATACTTTGACTTAGATGAGGGAGGCAAGATGAATTGAGCTTGCTCAAGAGAAGGCGTACTGGAGCAGAATTTTTAAAAAGGTTTTTTAAATGGCTTTTTTATGAATGATTTGAGATAAACGTTACGCTACAACAGATAAAAAATTTACGGCTGTTATAACGTAACGTTAAAAATACTTAACTAAATTAAATAATTAAGCATTTTGGTTGCGACGACGAGCGGCCATAAAACCAATCATTCCTAAACCACCTAACATTAAGGCAATGGTACTTGGCTCTGGAACAGGAGAGGTAACGGTATTTAAGGTATAACCCGTTGAATTAGCAGAAGCAATGCCTTTAATTTCTAAAAAATAAGAACCCGCGTTTAAAAAAGTAGACTGACCCACCGCAGATGCAGTGAATTCTGCAACAGAAAAAATACCTGAAATGTCATAAACTTGTCCACTCATGTTTCCAAGAGTAATGTCTGTAAACTCTGAAATAGAAGCGATTGAACTCGTTGCTAACGCATTGAAAAAATTCCCGTCCGTAAGTGTAAAATTAAATTGATCGGTAAAAGCACCCGTTGGGATGCCGCCAGTATCCGTATCAATAGTATAATCCGTCGTTCCAGCAGTAATATCGCCTAGAGAGTAAGTGTTGTTTGCGCTAACCAAACTTGACGCCAAAAGTAATGACGCAACGAAACCAGCTTTTTTTATTGAAACTAAATTTTTCACAAAAAGATCCCCTTTTTTTTAAGAAAACTCACTATTGTTTAGTGAGTTTGACCCACTTCTGCATGAAGCTTAAAAGTCAAGCACATGCTATGCTTAAATAGAGTAAGTGTCAATACTTATTAGGAGTGTATTCTGCATTAATTCTATTATTCACTCTTCGCCATCAATAAAGCACTTTCGTGACTGTTACAGACGCTCATAAACCCTGATTTATGGCAAAATACGGTATCGCTTAGGCCTGTTATTTGATTGAGTTCATCACTTCTTAAGCCTCTAAACCGTTCGGGTAGGTGGTTCTCTTTGCCGTTGCAGTACACGCCAAATTGTTCGTCGTTTCTTGGATAGACGACTCGTTTTATTTCGGGGTGGCGGTATAAAAAATCTTTAAAGGGTAAGTGTTTGTCTAGAATTAAAATACCGTTATTGACGGTTTTGGCATAGGCTTCGAGTGCCACGATGTTTTGGGCTTCTTTGATGGCGGCTTTTATCACATTGTTTAAAATACCACTGGTCAACTCAATGGCTTGTTCGAAGGCAGCAGTTTGTGCTTCATCGTCTTCGGTGGAGGAGGCGTTCATCATGCCGATGACCATTGAGACGGATGGACGAGGGTCTTCGGTAAATAAACCGTTATCGACTGCGTCAATATCACTGATTATTTTTTGGTCGACCCACTGTTTGGCAAACTCAATTTCGTAGTCGCCTTTGAGTCCTTTTTTGGCGAGTATTTCTGAACCAAAGTGTTCCCATACCAGTCCTGCGGTGGCAAAGGGTGTGCCGTCAGGTCGTGCTTTGGTAAAGCTGTTTTGGTGGTGATCAAAGCGTAGTGTGTCTGGATTGTATTCTGCGCCTACGTCCAGCACAATATCGGCTTGGTCAATAATCTCTTGATCTCGTGTACGGGTGATTTCAACGGTTTTAATCATTTGAATCATGGCGATGGCAAAAATTTCATCGGCATGAAAACGGCCTGAATGGGTAACGAGCATGAGCGTGTTTCCTTAATACTTAATAAATAGGGGGGGGGGAAGAATTTTTGAGCGATAAAATTTAATGATAAAAAAAGGGCTTATAAAAGCCCTTTTTAGCTGTAACGGTACGTTATAACGTGGCCATCACGCGTTTTGCAGCGGCGATGGTGTTATCAATGTCTTCGTTTGTGTGTTGCGATGAGACAAAACCAGCTTCATAAGCGGAAGGCGCAAGGTAAACGCCTTCGTTTAACATGCCGTGATAGAAGGCTTGAAAGTGTTCCATATTGCCTTTGGCGACTTGAGCAAAACGACGGATGTTTTTCTCGGTATTGAAGAAGTAACCGTACATTCCGCCCACTTGGTTGGTGGTGAATGGAATGTTCAGTTCGTCTGCCGCCGCTTGCAAGCCTGCGGTTAAACGCTTGGCTTTTTGATCTAGGTTTTCAAAGAACCCTGGTTCTTTGATTAGGTTGAGCGTGGTTAAACCAGCCGCCATCGCTAAAGGGTTACCTGAAAGTGTACCAGCTTGATAAACGGGGCCAAGCGGGGCGATTTTTTCCATGATTTCGCGTTTACCCCCAAATGCGCCAACGGGCATTCCACCACCGATAACTTTACCGAACGTTGTTAGGTCAGGCGTAATGTTATAAAGGCCTTGTGCGCCTTGCAGTCCAGCACGAAAACCACACATGACTTCGTCAAAAATCAGTACGGTTCCGTACTCGTCACACACATCACGTAAGGTTTGCAAAAATCCGTCTTCTGGGGGAATGCAGTTCATGTTGCCAGCAATAGGCTCAACAATAATACAGGCGATTTCGTTGCCTACTTTGGCAAAAACTTCTCGAACTTCTTCGGCGTTGTTGTGGGTAAGGGTAAGAGTTAAATCGGCCAGTGCGGCGGGAACACCAGGAGAAGAAGGCTCGCCTAAGGTAAGCGCACCAGACCCTGCTTTTACTAATAATGAATCGGAATGGCCGTGGTAGCACCCTTCAAATTTCACCATTTTGTCACGTCCTGTATAACCACGCGCTAAACGAATGGCGGTCATGGTGGCTTCGGTGCCAGAGCTGACCATGCGAACCATGTCCATGGATGGGATGAGATCACAGACCAAATCGGCCATTTCGGTTTCAATTTCGGTGGGTGCACCAAAGCTTAAGCCTTTGGTGGCTTGTTCTTGAACGGCTTTTACAACCTCAGGGTGAGCGTGCCCTAAAATAGCAGGCCCCCAAGAGGCCACGTAATCAATGTACTGTTTGTCGTCGGCATCAATAAGGTAAGCACCTTTGGCTGATTTGAAAAAAACAGGGTCGCCTCCCACGCCTTTAAAGGCTCTAACGGGTGAATTAACACCACCGGGAATGTGTTGTTGTGCGGCTTGGAATAGGTCGTGTGACTTGCTCATTAAGGCGTTCCTTTTAAACTAGAAAATATTTTTGATGTGCCAGATTATACCGTGAATTGCTGACGAATGCGAAGGGCGGCGGCTTGAATGTTTTTTTGCGCTAATACGCCTTGAATGACAGCCAGCATATCCACACCTGTTTCAATCAGTTGTGAGGCATTGTGGGCAGTAATGCCGCCAATGGCAACCACGGGAATGCTTAGGGTTTGCTTGGCTTGTATTAAGGTGTTTATGTCCGCTTGTGGCGCATTGGGTTTGGTTTTGGAGGGAAAAAACCGCCCAAATGCCACGTAGTTTGCACCCAGATTTTGCATGGTTAAAGCAAGGGCAATATCGTTGTAACAGCTCACACCAATAATGGTGTGTTCGCCAAGTTGTTGGCGAGCGGTAAGTAGGTCTTGGTCGTTTTTGCCGATGTGTATGCCGTGTGCTTGGGATTGTTTGGCAAGTTGAATATCGTCATTCACAATAAAGCAGGCGTGATGCTGTTCGCACAGGGAAACGAGTTGTTTACAGAGCTGTAATTTGGTTTGAAAATCGCTGGTTTTATCACGAAATTGAATTATTTTTGCCCCCCCCTGTAATGCTTGCGTTATTTGTGAAACAAGTGTGCTTTTAGAGCAGAGCGTTGGATCGGTAATGACGTATAAGCCTTTGAGTTTTGCTCGGTTGTTTTTTGAATGGTTTTTTAAGGGGGGGGGGATTTTAGCGGTCATAGTTTGGGTTTGATTGTTTAATGTGTTTTGCCAGTTGGGTTATGTTTGGTTTTTCTACTGTGTGGTACACAATATCACCATTAGGAGCAATTAAAAAATGGGTGGGTGGAATCAGGGTGTTATCAAATGCTTTGGCTAAAGTGCCTTCGTGATCCATTATAAAGAGAAATGGGTAGTGGTGTCTTTTGATAAATTGAGTGACGTGCTCACTTAAATCGCCTTGCATGGAAATAGCCAACAATTCAAAACGATCACCTAAGGCGTGTTTCATTTTGGCTAATTCAGCCATATCTTTAATGCAGCGAGTGCAGGAGGTTGCCCAAAATGTGACTAATACAGGTTTTTTAGGATGGTTTAAATTAAAGGTTTCGCCGTGGGTACTTTTAACGGAGATGTCAGGGGCTTGGCCTAAATCATTTGATAACATAGTGAAGTAAATAAGCGTTATGAGTAAACCAATAACAAGGAAAGTAAAGCTGTGTTTCATAGTTTGAGACCTTTGCACGAAAGGATGCACGGATAAAAAAGGTTAAAATACGCCTGGTTTTCTGTCTCGACTTATACCCTACGGGCGCCGAGCTCTTTGTTTCTCGCCCCTCTCGTGTAAAGGTCTCAGTTTATTTACTTTATGGAGTGGGGGGGGGGATTTTTTATTGAGTGCGATGCCTTTTCAGAGGTGAACCGAGTGATTACGTTGGACAAACAATTACTTGGCAGTAAGTGTTTCAACACCGTTTGCCGTTCCGCATAAGAAAATATCCGCTGGACGAGCGGCAAACAGACCATTGGTGACCACGCCCACAATACTGTTTAATTCATTTTCTACTGCAACTGGATCAGTGATTTCTAAGCCGTGTACATCTAAAATTAAGTTACCATTGTCGGTGACAAAACCATCACGTAAGACTGGTTCGCCTGCAAAACGTTTAACAATTTCGCGTGCCACATAGCTACGCGCCATAGGAATCACTTCAATCGGCAGAGGGAATTTACCCAGTACGTCTACTTTTTTGCTGTCATCGGCAATGCAGACAAATTTATCTGCAACAGCCAATACAATTTTTTCACGCGTTAAAGCACCGCCGCCGCCTTTAATAAGGTTAAGACCCGCATCGGCTTCGTCCGCACCGTCAATGTAAACGGAAATTTCAGCCACAGAATTTAAGTCAAAGACAAGAATACCATGATCTTTTAGGCGTTCTGCCGTGGCTTCAGAACTGGCGACCGCACCTTCAATAGTGCCTTTAATTTTAGCCAGTTCATCAATAAAAAAGTTTGCGGTAGAGCCTGTTCCTACGCCAATAATGGTGTCGGGTACAACGTATTTAATGGCGGCTTGAGCGACTTTTTGTTTTAGTTCATCTTGTGTCATGTTGAAACCCTTTGTTTTTTTGAGTGCGCTGATTTTAATCAATTGGCATGAAATTGTATAGGATTGTTTTTCCCTAATCCCCAGATAAAAATATGAATTGCTTACACTATAAACGGATTTTCCGCAGTCGATTTCTCATTTTCGGACAGACTCCTGGGAATTAGGGAGAACGGTTCGGTTTAATTTTTATGTTTCTTTTCAGTAGTTTTTCAAAAAAACATTCAATTCCTTTATAATAGCCTGTTTTCTCTCTCTTTATTGTTAGGCGGGTGTCTTAGAGTGTCCTATTTAAAACGGTATTTAATTGCTGGATTATTGGTTTGGCTGCCTTTGGGTGTCACGATTGTCATCATTAAATTTTTGGTAGATTTATTTGATAAGAGTTTGCTTTTGTTGCCGCCTGAATACCGGCCAGAGGCCTTAATTGGTGTCGATATTCCTGGGTTTGGTGTGTTGTTGTCACTGACATTGATTTTGTTAACCGGTGTGGTGGTTGCTAATTTTTTAGGCAGTAAGGTGGTCAAAGTTTGGGAATCGTTTTTATCTCGAATTCCATTGGTTCGCTCCATTTACAATGCGGCAAAACAAATTTCTCAGGCGGTGTTTGGTTCGGGCGATCAAACCTTTCAAAAGGTGTTTTTAATTCAATACCCTAGGAAAGGGTTATGGACATTGGGGTTTCAAACCAGTAATCTTCAGGGCGAAGCACAACAAAAAACGGGCAAAAAGGATGTGGTGAATTTGTTTGTTCCTACGACACCTAACCCAACGTCGGGCTTTTTTATTATGGCTTCTAAACAAGAAATTATTGAGTTGGAAATCAAGGTCGAAGAAGCGTTAAAAATGGTGATTTCAGGGGGTGTAATTGTGCCTGAAATTCCGAAGCCAGCCACGGCTTTAGATGTGGTTGATGCTTCACACAATAAAGATACAAAAAAAACAGAATAAAATTTTAATAGATTAGAGACCTCTGCATCCTTTCGTGCAAAGGTCTCGATTAGCAAAAGGGTTTAAAGAATATGCGCACGCAGTATTGTGGACACGTCACAGAAAAATTTATTGATCAAGCCGTAACCGTTGCAGGATGGGTTCATCGTCGCCGAGATCACGGTGGGGTTATCTTTATTGACTTAAGAGATCGTGAAGGGCTTGTGCAAATTGTGGTGAATCCTGATACCGCTGAAATTTTTGCCAAAGCAGAGCGTTTACGTGCCGAGTGTGTGTTGCAGATTACGGGGAAGGTTATTTCACGTACCGAAGGCACGATTAACCCAAATATGACCACCGGTCATATTGAAATTGTGGCAAGTGAACTAACGGTTTTGAGCATGGCCGATCCCATTCCATTTCAGCTCGATGAAAAAAATGTCAGTGAAGAAGTGCGTTTAAAGTATCGCTACATTGATCTACGTCGTGACGAAATGCAAAAAACCATGAAATTGCGTTATAACGTCACACGCACCATGCGTCGTTATTTAGATGATCAAGGGTTTATGGACATTGAAACCCCCATGTTAACCAAATCAACCCCTGAAGGAGCGCGTGATTATTTGGTGCCGAGCCGTACCCATCTTAATAAATCATTTGCATTGCCGCAGTCGCCTCAGCTTTTTAAGCAATTATTGATGATGTCAGGTTTTGATCGCTATTATCAAATTACCCGTTGTTTCCGTGATGAAGATTTGCGTGCCGATCGTCAGCCTGAATTTACTCAGTTGGATATTGAAACCTCTTTTATGGAAGAGGATGCAGTGATGGACTTGATGGAAGGGTTGACGAAAACCTTATTTAAAGAAGCCATTGGGGTCGAGTTTGATTATGACTTTCCCCGCATGACGTATGCCGAAGCCATTGATAAATATGGAATTGATCGCCCTGATTTGCGTATTGATATGCAGTTGGTGGATGTGGCCGATTTATTGCAAAACATCGACTTTAAAGTGTTTGCAGCGCCCGCAAAAGACCCCAAAGGCCGTGTTGCCGCATTGCGTGTACCAGGGGGGGGTAAAATGTCTCGTAAAGAGATTGATGCCTACACCAAATTTGTCGCCATTTACGGCGCAAAAGGGCTGGCATATATTAAAGTAAATGACTTATCGGCAGGCATTGAAGGTTTGCAATCGCCGATTGTGAAATTCTTCCCAGATCAAGTCATGGATATTATGGCGCGTGTGGGTGCAGAAGACGGCGATATCGTCTTCTTTGGTGCCGATAAAGCGAAAGTGGTTAACGAAGCCTTGGGCGCATTGCGCGTTAAGATAGGTGAAGACCTTGATATGCTCAATGGCGAATGGAAACCCGTTTGGGTGGTCGACTTCCCCATGTTTGAAGAAGATGAAAAAACCGCACGCATGACCGCCATTCATCACCCCTTTACCCAACCCAAAGCCACCACCGAAGAAATTTTAAACCACCATGCACCAGAGCAAATGCTCTCTAAAGCGTATGATTTAGTCATTAACGGTTTAGAAGTAGGGGGCGGTTCGGTGCGTATTCACAACAGTGATATGCAAGCGGCAGTCTTTAAGTTATTGGGTATTTCAGAACAAGAAGCACAAGAAAAATTTGGCTTCTTGCTGGATGCGCTTAAATACGGTTGTCCACCCCATGCGGGCATGGCATTTGGTTTAGATCGTTTGATTATGATTTTTGGTAAAATTGATTCAATTCGTGATGTCATAGCCTTCCCCAAAACCCAGTCGGCCGCGTGTTTATTAACATCCGCACCTGGGTTAGTGGACGACACACAGTTAGCGGATTTAGGATTGCGTTATAGAAAACCAGTATTAGAAACATCAAAATAGTAAGAGCGTTTATATGAGTCAAAAAGAACTAGATATCCCAACTCAGTTAGCTTCTCGTATTGATGAGTTGGCGCTTTCTGTTGCTTGCCAGCCACCGCTTGGTGACCCTGAAAAAGCAACATTAAAAACAGAGATTAAAGCATTATTAAAAGCGCAAAATGCACAAATCGTAGCGCACTTTTATGTCGATGCAGAATTGCAAGCGTTGGCCGAAGAGACCGGTGGTGTGGTGGCCGACTCATTAGAGATGGCCAATTTTGGCGCACAATCCGATGCCGATACCATCGTGGTGTGTGGTGTTCGTTTTATGGGTGAAACCGCAAAAATGCTCTCGCCCGAAAAAACCGTGTTAATGCCCGATTTAGACGCAACCTGTTCACTCGATTTAGGCTGTCCTGCCGAAGAGTTTGCCGAATTTTGTGCCGAACATCCAGACCACACCGTGGTGGTGTATGCCAATACCAGTGCCGAAGTAAAAGCCATTGCCGATTGGGTCGTCACCTCGGGCAATGCATTGCAAATAGTGACGCACATTAAAGAACAAGGCAAAAAAATCATCTGGGCGCCCGATCGTCATTTGGGCGACTGGATTGAAAAGCAAACAGGCATTGAAATGTTGCGCTGGCAAGGGCATTGCATTGTACACGATGAGTTTAAAACCTTTGAGCTGGAGGCGATGAAAAAAGAGCACCCAAATGCCAAAGTATTGGTGCACCCAGAATCGCCTGCGGACGTGATTGCGTTGGCCGATGTCGTTGGCTCAACCAAAATATTAATTAACGCCGTTAAAACCATGGACGACCAAGAATTTATCGTCGCAACCGATTTGGGTATTTTTTATAAAATGCAACAACTCGCGCCCAATAAAAAATTATTGGTAGCCCCCACCACCGACCGAGAAGCAGCATGTAAAAGCTGTGCGCACTGTCCATGGATGGCAATGAATGGCCTGCAAAACTTAGCCGACTGTTTGAAAAACAGAACGGGTGAAGTATTGGTGGACGAAGCGGTGCGAGTCAAAGCACTGGGTTCATTAAATAAAATGCTAGAATTTTCACGTAATGCGGGGCTGGTTAAAAAGTAGGACAAGCTCCTAAGACCTTCGCGACTCCTTTTTCTGCTCAAGAGCCTTCTCTCTTGAGCAAGCTCAATTCACCTTGTGCCTCCCTTTGAGGCATGTTCTTTTTATTGAATTCATTATCCTGTTGTTTTTACGTATATAAATACTATTTATCTTTGGTTATACTCATTTTTTATTATCACGTTGCGGTGTGTTAAAAGTAGTCGAGTTGACCGAATAAGGCTTTAATATCAATAGTCGGTCAAAAGTGCCTTATACTTGTTAGCTAAAAGGAGGAAATATGGGTGATTGGGAATTTCTTTATGACATGAATGAGCAAGGCTATAGTCCTGAGGAAATAGCTGATGCTGCTGGCTCTGGTGCTTCACCTTCCGAGTGGGAACATATAGCGAAACAAGAAATCCAAGCCGAACAGAAACATAAACACGGACGGCAAAAAAAAATTGTATTAAACAAATGTAGAGTTGTATTTTTTGATTTAGAATTCTATGTCCCCGAAAGTAGCCGTACAGAACATGGGTTTTGCTATAACCCATGGGATAAAAAATGTAAGTTCTTAGGAGGTTCATTTTTTATAGCAAATCCAATAAAAGATTTTGAAATAACTGATTTTAAAATAAAAAATAAGATAAAATCTTTATGGCTTTGGAACTACCAATCAGAAAAGCAGGTATTAGAAGCTATTTATACTCTCTTAAATGATGTTTTAGAGCTTGTTAAGGAAGCCCATAAAGGTAAGGTTT
>UOFB01000079.1_pt1 | contig 13239 bp, 12 predicted proteins | sample 1988871 | NCBI WGS metagenome assembly UOFB01 (sample SAMEA4712195, study PRJEB27164) | hydrothermal vent metagenome | biome: marine basaltic hydrothermal vent biome; feature: marine hydrothermal vent; material: mineral | place: Pacific Ocean | collected 2011-06-14/2011-07-23 | depth 1719 m | reverse complement strand
TTGAAGAGAAAGATTTTGGCAACTTTCGGTCACGGTGGAGAAAACCCGTCAAGTTATTCTAAGTTTCCTATTCATGAATGCTTAGTTGCTAAAACGTTGTTTGAAATAGGAATAGGTTACGTCATTTTTACACGAAAATCTTCTGATGGATGTATTGCACTAAGCGCATTTATTGTAGATGTGTATTGCTTGGGAGTGAAAAATGCGCTCTTTAAGGTTTCAACTGAATCGGAATATGAAAACTCAATAAAACCTCAATTGATGAGGTCTAGTGAAGAAATGCAGTTTGAAAATGTTCACCCTACTTATGCTAGGAAATTGATAGAAGGTTCGGTTAGCTATGCAAAGGACTTAGGTTTTTCTCCTCACCGAGATTATAATTATGCCAAAGGGATTTTTGGGAAAATTGATTCCTGTATGTGTCCAGAAAAAATTGTATATGGGAAGGACGATAAGCCATTTTATATTAGAGGGCCGAATGAATCAGTTGATCAAGCTAAACAAATTGTAGGTAAATTAAGTAGGAAATTAGGTGAAGAAAATTTCGATTATACGATTATGCTTGACGAAGGTTTAGCAGAGTAATAAAGGGGTTCAGGCACGAATTGTTGTATTATTGCTCCCGCGCATTGGCGTAATCGAGAGAATTCGCCATCCTTTTTGTGTAAGGCTTTTGTTTCGGTATTTGACCATTCAATTTCATATAGGGCTTTCTGTTACTTTGTTGCTTCTCCAACAAACGGTTCAGACCGTGGCTTCACGCTACGCGCGAATCACGATCTAACCTTATTCGTTATATTGTTAACCCAATTTTCTACTCTTAAGCCCTCAACTCGACCAAATTCTCTGGTGTTATTGGTTATTGTGAACGGGGTCAGGCACCAGGTTTTGTATTATTGTTCCTGCACATTGGTGTAATCGAGGGCACCTCGCTGACGCACTCGGTTTCACTAAGCTTGCAAGCCTAACTTTTTGAACTCGCTTTGCTGAAGGAAGCTCTGAGCAGTTCACTTGAAATTCTGTGTGTCTTCAAGTTATTCTATTCAGAGCGTGGTTCGCAGACAGGGGTTATTTCCCTGTCAAGAATCATAACGCAGAAGAGGATAGCTTGAAGGCACACCCTTCGGGGCTTAGCCAAGTTCTATCCCTCTTCGTTAGGATTTTTTGCGGTATCAAGATACCACTGCAAAAACCTGCCTTGATGGCTAAAACTTGGCGTTGCCAGAAATGAAGGGGGCTGTTCAGAGCTTCCTGACACAGCAATAAGTGATAACGGTTTGCTTTGCTCTTAAGTAAATTCTATTCAACCAAGTATGGCAGTAAATTATTAAGAAACTGAACAAAATACGCTATTGAGCTGTTTTTTGGGTGGGTGGTATGGATTTTGCTTTTTCGACTGCAAGCGTGTAAACCGTTAAGGAACTTTTAGTTAAGGCTGGTAGAAAAGGTTGAGTTCAGGCTTAATTAGGTGTTTTTTAAGAATACTGGGATGAATTTTTATGATGTTAACAAGTAAAGTGTCTCAAGCAGAGTTGTCTTTAGGGGCTGTTTCTCCTGTTTCTGATGGTTCATCGGATGCTGAGAAAAGTTCTTTTTCGGGGTTGTTTTCTTCCATGATGGCGGGACAAGAAGAGGGTGAATTAGCCCTTGCGGATCACGTTGAAGGGGCTGGAAAGGGTGAGATGGTGTTGAATTTTGAATCGTTACCTTCTACTTCTACGGCTGAGCAAGTTTCGCTTCCTGTTAACGGGGTGGTTGATGATGTGGTTAGGCAGTTGGATTCTTTGACGTCATCTGCTTTAAGGGGGGAAGCGGCAAGTAACCTTTATCAGCAAGGCGTTGTTGGTAAAGATATTAAAAACATTGGTAAAGAGGATGTTTTAGCGGTTGAACAAGATGCTCTGTCCGCGGCTTCTTTTGCCGCTGATGCGGGTATTGAACAAGGGTCTTTGAGTATCATCGACTCTGCTTCTATTGCTGATACGCCTGTTTTAGATGATAAAGTGGTACGATCGTCTGTTGCTGAGGGAAAGGAGGTGAGTTTAGACGCATCAAATGAAATTTCTCCCCCCCCTATGGTATTGGCTTCAACCGCTATGGATGTTGAGTCAGAACGGTTGGATATTACGCTTGAAAATCAACCTGCTCGTAAATTAAATAAGTCTTTTGATTTAGATGCGACGAATGTATATATGGGTGAAAGTCCTATGCAGGATGAGTCGATTGAGTGGGCGCTCAGCCAAGATCGAGCGGTTATGCAGGGGGATGCTTTGAATAAATCTGGAACGGTGGCTTTTAATTCGTTAAACCAAAATGGACCGTCATCTCTTAACGCGCCTTCGACAAGTTGGGGGACTCAAACATTAGAAGGGCAAGGCGCTCAGGGGCTTGGGCAGCAAGCTTCGTCTTTTGGTCAGTCGTCTCAACAGGGTTCTGGTCAATCTGCACAGCAACAGTCTATGTTTTTTGCACAACAAGGCGGTCAAGCGAATCAAGAAGGTAAGCAGCTTTCACTTGAGCAGCAGATGGCGGTGAAGGCCATGAATGATACGATTACAAAATCAGAGGGTAGGGAGTTATTAGGGGGGGCAGAAATTGCCTCTTTTGATCGAAAGGTCGGTTTGCCCATTGGATTACAGAGCATTAATGTTCCTCTTAAACATCCTCAGTGGGGGCAAGCGCTCGGCCAGCGTATTGTCTTTATGTCGAATAATAGTTTGCAACAGGCTAAAATCACTTTAAATCCACAAAGTTTAGGTCAGATTCAGGTGACGTTGCAGTTGGATAAAGATCAAAAAATGCATATTAGTTTGGCGGCTCAGAGTGGCATGACACGAGAGAGCATGGAAAATGCTTTGCCAAGGCTGAGAGAGATGATGGAGCAAGCGGGAGTTCAGGTGGCTTCGGTGGATATTCGAGAGCAAAAACAATCTTTTTCAGATAATGAACCCCACCATGCTAAGCATGAAAAAAATAGTTCAAAAGATTCGTTAGTTGAGGAGGGCTTTATTGAGGAGTCGCCCTTGGCAACGGTTGGTTTAACAGATAACATTGTCGATTATTACGCTTAGGAGCATGGTATGAATAGTTTGAAAATAGTAGTGGGGGCTTTGCTCTCGGTTGGTACCCTGTTAGGGTCGCCTTTGGCCTTGGCGGACTCGGGTTCTGGTGGCTTTCCTATGCTGGGTGCGATTATCGTCACGGTGTTAGTGACGGCGCTCGTAGTAGGGGCATTAATTTACCTGTTTTTTTGTGGTAAATCGACGGCATGTCATCAAGAGGAGTTGATTGCAGAAATTGAAAGTATGATTCAGTCAGAAGATTTTTCAACGCCCCTTAAATCAATATCCAGCGATCCTAAACTACTGTTTGCGTTAAATTCATTGCTGGAGTTGGCTTCGAACAAAGTAACAGCACAGATGATTGAAACCTCTCAAGTTGAGTCGAAAGTGGCGGACTTTGAATCTCAAATGGAGGAGCTGAATGAGACGCTAGCGTCGTGTTATGCACAGCAACAGCAAGCGCCTTCAGTGAGTGAGGCAAGTTTTGATAATTCAGCATTGGTTGGTTTGTCTTCACAACTGGAGGGGTTTGTAGCTCAAGTTAATCAAGATTCGATGGCGGTGATTGATGTGAACAGTAACGTGATTTCTGAGGTTACGGGGTTAACGGAGGAGGTTTCGAATGCGTCTGGTGTCTTAAAAAAGCTTGAAGCGGACAGTGGTAATATCGGCGCGGTGTTGGTATTGATTAGAGACATTGCCGAGCAGACCAATTTATTGGCTCTTAATGCGGCTATTGAAGCGGCTCGTGCAGGTGAGCATGGTCGTGGTTTTGCGGTTGTAGCGGATGAAGTTCGTATTTTGGCCGGTAAAACACAGCAGGCAACTAAGGATATTCAAAGCATTATTGAAGAGCTACAGCAACATGCAAGGAATGCGGTGCAAATGATGGAGGGGAGCCAGAGTCGAGTGGCATTGACTGAGGAACAGGCAAATAAAGTCAATGAGGTATTAAATAGTATTGTTGAAAATGTTTCTGAGTTAAAATCTGCGCAGAGTGAATTGGCAAGTGCGATCAATAATAGTTAACGTGAATGAATTGCATTTGACGTTGCAATATAAGAAGGTGAACTAAATGAAGGCCATTTTTGGTACATTGGTTGTTATCGCTACTTTATTGGGGGGGTATTTGCCTCACGGTGGATTTGCGATATTAGTTCAGCCTCTTGAGGTGCTTATTATTTGTGGCGGCGCGATTGGCGCTTATATTATTGCGAACCCGGGCTGGGTGGTTAAAGCAGGTGTTACAGACAGCTTGGCCTTAGCAAAACCTGACCCTTATACGACCGAGCTTTATATGGAACTGTTAGGGCTTATGTTTAAAATTTTTAATAAAGCTCGTCGAGAAGGGTTGATGTCGATTGAGGCGGATGTGGAAGATCCACATTCGAGTGAGTTATTTAATAGTGCCCCTAAAGTAGCGGCGAATCATCATGCACTTGATTTTATTTGTGATTATTTAAGATTGATGATCAGTGGCGCGAGTAACCCGTATCAACTTGAAGATTTAATGATTTTGGAGCTGGATTCACATCATCATGAAGCGATGATGCCCAGTGCGGCCATTGGTAAGGTTGCTGAAGGATTGCCAGCTTTTGGTATTGTGGCGGCGGTATTAGGAATTATTGTTACCATGGGGTATTTGGATGCGGGGCCAATGGAAATTGCACATCATATGTCTGTCGCATTGGTAGGAACCTTTTTGGGGATTTTATTTGCGTATGGGTTTGTGGCGCCCATCTCTTCTGATCTTGCGAACCGTGCCGAATCTGAGAGTGCCTTTTTTGGTGTGATTAAAACCAGTTTAATGGCCAACTTAAATGGTTATGCACCTCAAATTGCGATTGAGTTTTCTCGTAAAGCGATTCCGAGTAAGGTGAGACCCGATTTTGGTACGGTTGATGAGTTTTTACAGACACAAAAATAACCCCTGTTTGCGAACCATGATTTGAATAGGATTAAATTGCAATGAGTGATGATGAATCCATAATCATAAAACGGCTGAATAAATGCCCGCATGTTGCACATGGTGGGGCATGGAAAATAGCGTTTGCTGATTTTATGACCGCGGCAATGGCCTTTTTCTTAATGCTATGGATATTGGGTGGCGTGAACGATGAAGAGATGAAGGCGATGGCGGAGTTTTTTCGTGATCCAACGGTGATTGATGCCTCACCTTCCACGTTGGTTGAATCCAAAGAAGCGGGTCAGACGGCGGATGCGATGATTGATATGGGCGGGTTTAAAGATGCCCCTAAAAGTGCGGAAGACGGTGAAGGGGATGGTGCGGGGAAAGCCGATGAGATGGCTAGCTTAGAGGCTATGAAAGCCGCTCTGGAGCAAAAAATTAAAGAAAATGCGGAATTGAGTCAATTAAAAGATCAGTTAAAAATAGACATTACGCCGAATGGGTTGCAAATTCAGATTTTAGATGACCGAAAGCGCCCTATGTTTGGTTCAGGGGTGGATCTTCCAAAGGAGTATGCGGCAAATTTATTAAGGGAAGTTGGTTCGGTGTTGGCTTTTGCTCGTAATAAAATCAGTATTGCGGGGCATACTGATTCATCGGGCTATCACGCCAGTTCGGAATACACGAATTGGGAGTTATCCGCTGACCGAGCCAATGCGGCACGTAGACTTCTGCTTGAGGGAGGAGTGGGTTCCGATAAAATTGCACAAGCGGTCGGGATGGCAGATACCGTCCCTTTTGATAAGGAAAATCCGTATAATCCAAGAAATAGGCGCATTAGTATTATTGTGTTAAATAAAGAGGCGGAAGCACGTTTAAAAAGTTTAAGCGATGCACCGCAGGTGGAAGATTTAAGCCATCAGATGGATTTATTAACGCATTAAAGGTAGATAAAGGAAAAAGACATGGCTGAAGAAGAAGTGGTTGAAGAGAAAAAGAAAGGTGGAAAAGGGCTGATTATTGCCTTAGTTGTATTGGTTGTTCTGCTTTTAGTAGGAGTGGGAGCATTGGCCTATTTATTATTAGGTGCGAATGCTAATAATGGTGATGATGCTTCAGCGGATACGGCGGAAGCACATGCACCTGCGGAGCATGGAGAGGCGGAAGAGTTCAGTCATGCAAAAACGTATTCACCTAAATACAAGCAATTTGAACCACCAGGGCCTGAGGCTGTCCCAATGTATTTTGTGATGGACAAATTTGTGGTGAATTTTAATGGTGAAGGCAAGGCTAAGTTTTTAGCGGTGGACTTGCAGTTTTTATCGTATTATCCTCAGGTGGTTGGACCCGATGGTGAAATGGAAAACTTGCGCCCAATTTTAAAAAATGACATTCAAAGACTGCTTCGTAACCAGTATTTTAGTGCCCTGAATACACCCGATGGCCCAGATAAATTAAGGGCTGAAATTCTTAAGGTTGTTCATAATGTATTGGAAACGCATAATATTTATCCCGATTTAGTGGAAGATGTTTATATGACGCGTTTTGTAATGCAGTAAGGCATTGATATGGAAGATATTTTAAGTCAAGATGAAGTCGATGCCCTTTTAAAAGGAATGGGTGGGGGCGATGTTGACTCTGAAGACGATGATGCAAGCGATGGGACTGAAGCTCAGTCTTACGACTTTACCAATCAAGAGCGTATTGTTCGTGGTCGTCTTCCTGCCTTAGACATTATTAATGAACGGTTTGCCAGAGGGTTTCAACGACATTTTAATGAGATGATTATGTCGAGTGTTGAAGTCACGGCGGGTGAAGTTAAGATCATTAAGATGATTGACTACTTACGTAATCTGTTTGTACCAACCAGTTTAAATATTTATCGTATTGACCCTTTAAATGGGGTTGCCCTGTTTATTTTAGATTCAAAATTAATTTTTACCGCAGTGGATATCTACTTTGGTGGGACAGGTTTATTGCCTTTTAAAATTGAGGGAAGAGAGTACACTCCCGTTGAAATGAGCATGGTTCGCAGTATTTTAGACATCACCACTGAAAACCTAGCAAAAGCTTGGGGGCCGGTGATGGACATTGATATTGAGTACATGCATTCGGAGATGAACCCTAAGTTTGCGGGCATTGTTGATCCAACCGATATGATTGTCGTGAGTCAAATCAATGTGCGTTTTGAAGGGGTAGAAGGGCGTGTTGATATTGTGATGCCCTATGCCATGTTAGAGCCAGTTAGAGATAAGTTAGAAGAGGGTGTGCAAAACCTACAGGGTGAGAGTGATAATCGTTGGTCAAGAACGCTTAAAGAAGAAGCTAAAAATATTGACATTGATTTGAGTGTTAATCTAACCGAGTTACAGATGAGTATGGATGACCTGATGAAGATGGAAAAAGGGGATATTATTCCGCTGGAGATGCCTAAACAGGTCACGATTAAAGCAGAGGGTATTTCAATTATGCGTGGTGTATTAGGTGAAAGTAACCAGAAAAAAGCGGTAAAAGTGGATCAAATTTTACACCACCCTGCTTATCAAGAGCGAACAATAGACAATGTGAAGGAATGGTACAATGAGTGAAGAAGAGGATTTAAGTGCATGGGGTGATGCGTTAGCGGAGCAATCTGATGCGGAAGGGGGGGCTGAAACAGAGGCATCAGAAGATGATCCGTGGGGTGATGCCCTATCAGAACAAGCGGATGCTGAAGCGGCCGTAGAACCAAATGATGTCAGCTCAGCGGCTTTTGATCAATTGAGTGCAGAACGCGGAGAGGGAAAAAATAAAGTTGACTTGGATGTCCTGCTTGATATTCCAGTGACGCTCCAACTTGAAATAGGACGCACAAAGGTCTCTATTCGAAACCTGCTTTCCTATACTCAAGGCTCTGTGGTTGAGATGGATCGTTTGGCTGGAGAGCCGTTAGATTTATTAGTTAATGGAACCTTAATTGCACACGGTGAAGTGGTGGTTATTAATGATAAGTTTGGTGTTCGTTTAACGGATGTAGTAAGTCCTCAAGATCGGATTAAAAAGTTAAAATGAAAAAAATAAAATAATGTCTAAATTCACTTTTGTTTGGCTCTTTTTTGTGACGGCCTTTTATACTTCCATTTCTGTAGCAGAAACAAAGGCCGCCAGTATTGGTGAGTCGGTGACTCGACCGAGTGAGTATTTTGGTCAAATCATGCTCTCTCTGGTTTTGGTTCTACTTATTATTTTTTTAGCGGCTTGGCTTTTACGTCGTTACAGTCGCTTTCCAGGCGTGGCGGATGGAAACCTTAAAGTGATTGGTGCATTGTCGGTAGGGCAACGGGAGCGCATTCTTTTATTGCAGGTTGGACAGGAGCAGATTGTTGTTGGAGTAACCTCTAGTAAAATCACGACGTTACTTCAACTTGAAGAACCCGTAAAAGTAAAGGATAATGCACCGATAAGCAGTCAATTTTCGAAACGACTTCAAGAAGCCTTAAGCCCAAGTTCAACATCTACAAACCCTAAGGAATCCCCAAAAACTCATCGTGCAGACTCTTAAAACCGCTCTTTTTCTGACGCTCGCTTTTTTTCCTATTTTGTCATGGGCGATGCCAGGTATTCCAGCATTTACGGTAGAAACCGATGCTGAAGGCAGTCAAGACTATACTTTGACCATGCAAATTTTGCTGTTGATGACAGGGTTAACCCTGTTGCCAGCTGCACTCATTGCCACCACTTCTTTTTTGCGGATTGTGATTGTTCTTGCTCTATTAAGGCAGGCATTAGGTACGATGCAAACGCCATCCAATCAAGTGCTTATTGGACTCGCTCTGTTTTTAACCCTTTTTATTATGGGGCCAGTGCTGGATAAAATTTACGATGAAGCGGTGAGTCCTTATTTAGAGGAGCAAATTCAGTTTAAAGAAGCGGTGGAGCTAGGCTCAAAGCCGATGCACCAGTTTATGCTGCAACAAACGCGAGAAGATGATTTAGGCATGTTTGCAGAAATGGCCGATGTTACTTTGTCGGATCCACAAGCCGTGCCTTTTAAAGTGTTGATTCCTGCTTTTATGGTGAGTGAGCTAAAGACGGCATTTCAAATCGGGTTTATGATTTTTATCCCTTTTTTAATTATTGATTTAGTGGTCGCCAGTTTATTGATGGCGATGGGGATGATGATGCTCTCGCCCATGATTATCTCTTTGCCGTTTAAGTTAATGCTGTTTGTTTTAATTGATGGTTGGGCGCTGGTAACAGGTACGATAGTGAATAGCTTTGTGGTACCAGGAGGCATTTGATGCAACAAGAGTTTGTGTTAACACTGGGTCAAAGAATGCTCGAAGTGGTGGCAATGATGGCCGCCCCTTTATTGATTCCTGCCTTGTTGGTTGGTTTGTTGGTCGGCATGTTTCAAGCCGCGACTCAAATTAATGAAATGACGTTGAGCTTTATTCCAAAACTCATGATTGTAGGCGTAGCGTTAGTGGTCGCTGGTCCGTGGATGTTAACCACTTTAATCTCTTTTACACGTGAGCTGTATTTAAACATTCCTGCCATGATAGGGTAGTCGGATGATTTTTAGCTATCCAGAATTCTTACAGCTGGCTGGTTTATATTTTTATCCTTTTGTGCGTATCAGCGCGATGTTTATGATCATTCCTATCTATGCATTTCGTTCCGTTCCTATTCGATTTAAATTAATTTTAACGGTCTTTATTACGTTGGCGATTGCGCCATCCTTATCTCTTCCTCCACCTGTTGATCCTTTTACTTGGAAAGGCGTTTTATTTATCTCTCAGCAAATATTAATTGGTCTTGCCATGGGATTGATTTTTTTAGTGGTGTTTCAAGCGTTTGTGATGGCGGGGCATATGATTGCCATGGCTATGGGGCTAGCCTTTGCTTCGATGGTGGATCCAGGTTCGGGGTCTCAAGCGCCAATTGTGTCACAATATTTTTCGATTGTTGTTACGCTGCTGTTTTTGGCCTTAAATGGTCACTTATTAGTGATTCAAGTGGTGGTGGATAGTTTTGAATATTTGCCAATTGGCGTCTCATTTTTAGATCGAGACAGTTTAAGGTTAATTTTTGAGTTTGGCAGTTATATTTTTTTAGCAGGGGTGTTAATTGCTTTACCTGCGGTTACGGCATTGCTACTGGTTAATATTGCTTTTGGTGTGGTGACTCGTGCAGCACCAGCACTTAATATTTTTGCAGTAGGCTTTCCGATCACTCTGTTAGCTGGATTGGTTTTATTGTCATTGATTACCCCCTTGATATTGCCCCACCTACAAGAGTTAATTAGTCACGCGCTTGATGTCGTGGCTCGATTGCGTTTAACGGGAGCGTAAGCCATGGCTGAAAATGCAGACGGTTCCGAAAAATCCGAAGACCCCACCGAGAAAAAGTTACGAGAGTCGAGAGACAAAGGGCAAATACCTCGCTCTAGAGAGTTGACCACGCTATTAGTGACACTGTCGGCTGCACTATTTCTGTTGTTTTATGGTGCACAGATGATTGCGGATTTTGAAGTGATTATGGTAAAAGGACTCAGTTTTGAACGCTCTGTTGCATTTGATACCTTAAAATTATTTGATTTGATTGGCGCTTTGGTTGAAACGGCCTTTTACTTGATATTGCCTTTTCTATTAGTAATGACCTTCATTGCATTGGTTGCCCCCGTATTGTTAGGCGGTTGGTCGTTTAGTGTGAAAGCGATGTCGCCAAAAATAAGTAAATTAAATCCAGTTGCAGGCATTAAACGGATGTTTTCGACCAAAGCGTTGTTGGAGTTGTTTAAAGCCTTTGCTAAGTTTACGCTTGTGTTATCCATGGCTATATTTTTTATATACACCACGTTTGGAGAGATTTTAGCGTTAGGTGTGGAGCCGTTAAGGTCGGCTTTAGGTCATGCAGGAAGCTTGATTGTGGAAGCGTTTATTTTTGTCAGTTTGTCATTGATTATTGTTGCCGCCATTGATGTGCCTTTTCAGTTGTGGGATCACAATAAACAGTTATTAATGACCAAGCAAGAGGTCAAAGAGGAGCATAAACAGCAAGAAGGGAATCCAGAAGTGAAAGGGCGGATTAGACAGGTTCAAAGAGAGATGTCGCAACGCCGAATGATGGAGAAGGTTCCTGATGCCGATGTGATTATCACAAACCCCACACACTTTGCGATTGCATTAAAATACGATACCGAGTCGATGCAAGAACCCATCGTTTTAGCGATGGGGGTGGATTTTATGGCGGCTCAAATTCGAACTGTTGCAACCGAAAAAAATATTACGATAATAGAAGCCCCGCCATTAGCACGTGCTTTATACTATAATGCTGAGATTGATCAACCCATTCCGTATGACTTGTTTAAAGCGGTGGCCTCAATTTTAGCCTATGTGTATCAGTTAAAAGAGCACGGAAAGGCCGAACAAGTTGATTTTGCAGCGCTACCCATTCCAGACCATATGAAAACTGACATAGAGTAAAATTAAGCGACGCATGGACTTTAAACAACTGTTTACTAAAACAAAAGAGGTACTCAAGAGTGGGTTAGGGATTCCCATTGCGGTGCTTGCCTTGCTCGGCATGGTCACCATTCCCATGCCTCCTTTTTTATTGGATATTTTCTTTACGTTTAACATCGCACTCTCTTTAGTTGTGTTGGCGCTTACGCTGTATGCCAAAAGACCGCTCGACTTTGCTATTTTTCCGACTATTATTTTATTAGCGACCCTATTTCGCTTGTCTCTTAATATTGCATCCACCCGTGTTATTTTGCTTGAAGGTCATAATGGCGGCGCGGCGGCTGGGCATGTGATTGAAGCATTTGGTGAGTTCGTTATTGGTGGAAACTTGGCCGTTGGTTTGGTTATTTTTGCTATTTTAGTGGTGATTAACTTTGTGGTGATTACCAAAGGGGCAGGGCGTGTTGCCGAGGTTAGTGCGCGTTTTACCTTAGATTCCATGCCCGGAAAACAGATGGCCATTGATGCCGACTTGAATGCAGGCTTAATTACACAAGAAGAAGCACAAACACGGCGTTCTGATATTGCCATGGAGGCCGAATTTTATGGCTCAATGGATGGGGCGAGCAAGTTTGTAAGAGGAGATGCCATTGCGGGCATTTTAATTCTTTTTATTAACTTGATAGGTGGTTTGGCGATCGGAATGGCACAGCACGGATTGCCTTTTACTGAAGCGGGCAAAGTGTATACCATTTTAACTTTAGGGGATGGCTTGGTTGCTCAAATACCCGCGTTACTTCTTTCCACGGCAACTGCTATTATTGTGACGCGAGTAACCGGTGCAGATCGAAAAGATATGAGCGAACAGATGCAGGAACAAATGTTTGCGACACCGCAAGCACTTGGAACGGCGGCCGGGATTATTGGTGTAATGGGGCTAATTCCTGGAATGCCTAACTTTGCTTTTTTAACGTTTGCGGGGGTTGCGGGCGGTGGGGCTTATCTGATTTATCGACGGCAAAAAAATAGGCCAGATACCGATGTGGATTTAGCTGGAATTGAGACGGAAGAAGAAGTTAAGCCAGCGGACTTAAGTTGGGATGATGTGCAAAATGTGGATGTATTGGGCTTAGAGGTTGGCTATCGTTTGATTCCGATGGTTGACCAAGCACAAAATGGTCAACTGTTAGACCGTGTGAAAGGTGTACGTCGTAAAGTTTCTCAAGAGCTAGGGTTTTTAGTCCCCCCTGTGCATATTCGTGATAATTTAGATTTAAAACCCAACGAATACCGTATTATGTTGATGGGGGTTCCTTTGGGAAGGGGAGAGGTTTTTTCCGATAAAGAGTTAGCCATTAACCCTGGACAAGTGTTTGGTGAGGTCGCGGGTATTGCAACCAAAGATCCAACATTTGGTTTGGATGCTGTTTGGATCTCCCCCAGTGACCAAGATCAGGCGCAGGCGTTAGGGTATACCGTGGTGGACGCCAGTACCGTTGTTGCAACTCATATTAGTCAAGTCATTCAAGATTATGCTTATGACCTGTTTGGCCATGATGAAACACAGCAGTTATTAGATAAATTAAAACAAAGTTCACCTAAGTTGGTCGAAGAGCTCGTACCTGATAAACTTTCTTTAGCGATTGTGGTGCGTGTACTACAAAACCTGCTAAGAGAGAAAGTACCGATTAAAGATATGCGAACGATTTTAGAGACCTTGACGGAGAAGTCCGGCACTACGAAAGACCCAAATGAATTAACCTCGTTTGTACGAAGTGCACTGGGTCGAGCCATTGTGCAAAATATTGTTGGCAGTGAAGAT
>UOFB01000205.1_pt1 | contig 13324 bp, 10 predicted proteins | sample 1988871 | NCBI WGS metagenome assembly UOFB01 (sample SAMEA4712195, study PRJEB27164) | hydrothermal vent metagenome | biome: marine basaltic hydrothermal vent biome; feature: marine hydrothermal vent; material: mineral | place: Pacific Ocean | collected 2011-06-14/2011-07-23 | depth 1719 m | reverse complement strand
CACATCTGGGATGAAGACCTGCGTGAGCTAGATAATCCACCGCCGTTGTGGTGGATGCTCTCATTTTATGCAGGTTTTATTGTGATTATCTTTTATGCATTGTACTATCCAACCATTCCATTAACGAATGCATCGGGTGAGTTTACGAAAGGAATGACAGATTGGACTCAAATTAATGAGTACCAAGATGATTTTAAGGTGCTTAAAGATTGGCGTACCGCTAAGTTTGCGGACAAAGAGGAGCAACTTGCCGCGTTGCCTGTCGCTGATATTCTTAAAAATGAAGATTTAAGGTCTTATGCTGTTGCCACATCAAAAGCATTGTTTGGTGATTATTGTGCTGCATGTCATGCTTCTGGTGGTGCAGGGGTTTCTGGTTTTCCAGTACTGGCGGATGATGATTGGCTTTGGGGTGGTAGTATCGCTCAAATAGAAGCCACGATTACCAATGGTCGTATTGGTAATATGCCTGCAAAAGGTATGATGGGTAACTTGAGTGATCAAGAAATTAGCGATGTTGCAGATTATGTTATTGCACTTTCAGAAGGTAAGGCTGGTGATGTGGCTTATGTAGCTGGTAAAGCAGTTTATACCAAAGGAATGTGTATGGCATGTCATGGACCAGCAGGAACGCCTATGGCTCCTACGGGTGCGGCTAATTTAGCAGATGGTATTTGGCGCTTTGGTTCTGACCGAGATACGATTGTATCCGTTATTACACATGGTGTGAATGTTAAGAAGAATGGGGCTCATATTGAAGGAACTCGTCAAGCGGTGATGCCTTCATTTAAAGAACGTTTACCAAATGCGGATGTAAACATTAAGCGTTTAGCGGTTTATGTTCATTCTTTAGGCGGTGGACAATAGAGCATTTTATTTTTAACCGACTTAAAAGAAGGTTGTTTATCTTTTAAGCTGGTTAAAATGTTGTTCTTGATTTAAATTAGATGATAAGGAATTTCTGATGAACGATTTAAATAATGATTGGGTTCTATGGATGTCCATTGGAACAGTAGTTGTATCGGTTATTGTTGTATGGGCGTTTGCGAAAAAATTATTTCGTGCTATGGATGGACTGGAAGAAGATAAATAATTAATATTTTTTATGTTGTCTATAAACAAAAGTAGGTCTAACAGTCTGTTAGGCCTATTTTTGTTTGTAGATAAGGAAAGTGCATTTTTTTATGCATGCACTAAATATATTAGTACTGTCTAATGTTTTTTTGAGTAAAAAGGTTTTCCAAGATGTCGGATAAAAAAAGTGATTATTTACATGATTTTGGTCCAACAGGTTCGATGTTGGAGAGCATGGATACTCATAATAAAAATTTAGAAAATATTGGGGTTGAAATTTTACCCATTCATACAGGAGGAACGGTTCATGCCAAGCGTATTTCTGGTTTTTTTCGTACCTTAAAATGGCTCCTTGCTTCGGTTTGGTTAATTTTTTTTATAGGGCCTTATTTACGCTGGAATGATCATCAAGCGATTTTGTTTGATTTAGAAAGCAGGCAGTTTCATATTTTTAATTTAACCATTCTGCCCCAAGATATTTGGATGTTAACGTTGGTTTTGCTTTTTTGCTCAATGTTGTTGGCAGCTTCAACAACGGTTGGTGGTCGTTTGTGGTGTGGTTATGCTTGCTTTCAAACGGTGTGGGCTGATGTATTTACTTGGATTGAAGAAAAAATAGAAGGACAACCCAATAAGCGTATTAAGCTAGAGAGGGCTTCTATGAGCCTGAGTAAGTTTTTAATTAAGCTTAAAAAACATGTGATTTGGTTATTACTCGGTTTTTTAACGGGGTTTACTTTTGTTGCTTATTTTGTGGATGTAATGGATCTTTGGGGTCGTTTATTTTATTTTGAATGGAGTTTAACGGAAGCTGGAATTATTACAGCACTGGGATTAGCAACGTACTTTTTTGCGGGCATTTTAAGAGAGCAAACGTGCATTGGTTTTTGTCCTTACGCCAGAATTCAAGGGGCAATGATTGATACTCAAACGGAGCTGCCTACCTATGACCTTGAAAGAGGGGAACCACGCGGACGTTTAAAACGAACTAAACCTGACGAAGAAGCACCAAAGCTTGGCGATTGCATTGATTGTAACCTGTGTGTCGCGGTGTGTCCTACTGGGGTTGATATTCGTTATGGTCAGCAGTTTGGTTGCATTACTTGTGGTTTATGTATTGACGCTTGTGATTCTGTGATGGAAAAACTTAAAAAGCCTAAGGGATTGATTCGTTATGCTTCTTTGGCTGAATTTGGAGGGGAGAAGCTACCAGTTTTATGGAAACGTCCGCGTGTTATTGTTTATGCTGGTATTATGTTTATGGCTTTAGGAGTATTGATTTGGAGTACATTAAACATGGCTACAATGGATGTGAAAGCATTGCATGAACGTTCTCCTCTTTATGTGCAAATGAGTAATGGAACCATACAAAACAAGTGGACAGTTAAGGTAGTGAATAAGGGAAATGCTCCGATGAAGGCTGAAGTAACGGCCTCTGGGCCAGAAGATCTAACATTTAAAGTTGGAGGTGCGTTAAACATTCAACCAGGGAATGTTGGAGCAATCACGCTCTATGTTCAAATTCCTAAGAAAATGTTAACCAATGTCAGTACCCCGATTATGATTAAAGTAATTGATTTGAATAATCCTTTGATATTTGAAGAGTATAAAAGCAATTTTATTGGACCTAAAATTCACTAACTAGGAGGCTGTCCGAGAACTAAAAGTCGACTGCAAATCCCATAAACATCATAATCTGAATTTATCAAAGTCGTTAAATAGCCGTGCTATTCGCCTTTTTTGATAAGCTCACTTTATAACGTTTCTGTGATTTTCGTTACGATTCTAGTTCTCGGACAGGCTCCTAGGGGATTAGGGAAGTTATTTGAAATTTGGTAGAAAGTAAGTTTATTGCACGGTAAGATTAGGAAAATTATTAGGAGATTTAAATGTCAAAAACAAGCGTTGATAAACGTGATTGGAGTGTTGCTTGGAAAAACCCTTTTGTAATCAGTTGGTTTGTTATATTGATTGTTGTGGTTTCAGTGAATTTTTTTATGGTTAGTATGGCGATTGTGACTAATCCGGGCTTAGTCATTGATGATTTTTATGAAAAAGGTAAAAGCATGGATAAAATTCTCGCGGTGCAAAAACGCATGGATGAGATGGGTTGGCAACTTGAGGTTGATTTGCCTGATTTAAAAGAGGGAAAGTCAGTGCAAGTGACATTGATGGTTTTGGATAAAGAGGGTGAGCCACTTAAAGTCGATACGGCCGTGTTGTACTATTATCGTCCTTCAGACCGAAAGTTAGATGGCCAACAAGAGCTTACCCCGACTGAAATATTGGGTCAATTTAAAACGGATTTTGTGTTGAATACCAAAGGTAAGTGGGATCTGATTATGGAGGTCACGCAAGGTGAATTGGTTTATAACATTGGACGATCTATCATGGTACAAGACCCAGAATGAATTTGAAGGATTCTTGCTTTCATTGCGGGCAAGCCATTCCTGAAGGTGATTTAATATTAAAACACATTAATGAAGAAGAACACTCTTTTTGCTGTCATGGTTGTGCTTCGGTGTGTGAGGTTATTTATGAGTCGGGAATGGAAAGTTTTTATCGACGTACTCCTGACGGCGAATTATTTTCCCCCCCCCCTCCTCCTAATAAAGACATTGAGTTTTTTGACTACGATGAAGTGCAATCTCAATACGTAACGGATTTATCTGATCGACGAGAGATTACGCTTATGTCTGATGCCATTCACTGCGCCGCATGTGTTTGGTTGATAGAGCATACGATGGCGAAAGTAGATGGCATTTTACTCGCAACAGTAAATTTTACCAATAAACGAATTAAAATTCGTTGGAATAACAGTCAACTAAAACTTTCAGGTATTATTAAAAAACTCAATCGTATTGGGTATGATGCCACGCCATACGATGCCTCGGCCAGTGAAGAGGCCTCTCGAAAAGCCAATAGAGATTTGTTATATCGTTTAGGGTTTGCTGGGTTTGCAATGATGAATGTCACCTGGTTTTCGGTCGCACTCTATACTGGCGCCAGTGATGATCAAGAGTTTAAGAACTATTTTTATTGGTTGCAGTTGATTATTGCAACGGTCACGATGTTATATTCTGGTTTGCCCTTCTTTAAAGGTGCATGGGCTTCAATTAGAGCCAAGACGGTAGGCATGGATGTTTCTATTGCGTTGGGGCTACTGACTACTTATTTTTACTCGTTATGGGTGATGGTGGATGCTGGTGGCGATGGGTATGTCTACTTTAATACGTTAATTGATTTTATTTTTCTATTGCTGATAGGACGTTATTTTGAGGCGATATCTAAAAATAAAGCATTAGACTCAACCCGCCGTTTGATGGACTTGCAGCCCAAAGTAGCACGACAGTTGGTTCAAAAAGAGGAGCATATTGTTCCTGTTAGACGTTTGGTTAAATCCGATCATGTTTTAGTTAAACCTGGAGAGCAATTTCCCGTGGATGGTATGATTATCTCGGGAGAAAGCATGGTCAATGAGTCCATGTTAACGGGTGAATCACACGATGTTGAAAAAAATGTTGGAGATCATGTCTCCGCAGGAACGATTAATGTGGATGGTACGTTAACCGTATCGGTTGAAAAAATATTACAAGAGACGCAGTTGGGTCATATAGTGCATATGGTGGAAGAGGCACAAGGTTCTAAAGCACCTATACAGAGTGTGACCGATAAGATTATGCCGTGGTTTGTGAGTGCAACGCTTTCGTTAGCCTTGGCGAGTTTTGTTTTTTGGTATTTAAATGCAAACCTTGAGTTTGCGGTGATGACCGCGACAGCTGTTTTAATTATCACCTGCCCTTGTGCATTTGGCTTGGCAACCCCCATGGCGGTTGCCGTTGCGACGGGAGTGTCAGCAAGAAACGGTATTTTGGTCAAAAATGGTACCGTGCTTGAAACATTACAGTCCATTCAGCACTTTGTTTTTGATAAAACAGGCACCTTAACGAAGGGAAAAATGAAGCTGGTGGATTATAAATTTCTTCCAGAGCAGAATGAAAAACAGCTATTGATGGAGATAGCTTCGATTGAACAGTTATCAGAACACAGCTTGGGACAGGCTATTGCAAAAAATATTCAGGAGATATTGGGCATTTCAACTAAGGCCTTAAAAAAGGTTGAAGGATTTAAAGCGTTGTCTGGTAAAGGGGTGCGTGGAGCATGTGATGGCGCAGAGTTTAATATTGGTACGGCTAAATGGTTGTCAGAGTTAGAGGTCGAGCTTTCAGACGATTTATTAGCGTTAGCAATCGAACGGGCTAAAATCGCGCAAACAGCCATTTGGATTGCAAGACAAAACAAGTTGGTAGGCGTACTGTTTTTAGAAGATGAAATTCGCCCAGAAGCGGCAGAGCTCATTCAACGTTTAAAAGATAAAGGCAAACAAGTTACTTTACTGAGTGGCGATTTGCAAGTTGTGGCCAATTGCGTTGCTCAACAGCTGGGAGGCATGAATGTGATTGCAGAAGTTTTGCCAGAGGATAAAAATAGAGTGATTCGTGATCTGCAAGAACAAGGGCAAAAGGTCGCCATGATTGGCGATGGAGTGAATGATGCACCCGCATTAGTGCGTGCCGATGTTGGCATTGCGTTAGGATCAGGTACGGATGTATCCATGGACAGTGCCGATATTGTATTAATGAATAATGAATTGATGGCGGTAGATACGGCGGTAGAATTGTCGGCTCGAACGTTAAAAACCATTAAGCAAAATATTATCAGCTCATTTGCCTATAATATCATTATGGTGCCTTTGGCGGTGGCGGGAACATTAACTCCTTTAATTGCCGCTTTAACAATGCCTTTAAGCAGCTTGGTTGTGATTGGCAATGCGGCACGTATCCGTCGTTTTTTCAGTAAAAAAGCGATTCAACAGCGTAGAAGAGGAGCAAGATAATGGATGTCATATATGGGTTAATTCCAATGATGCTTGTCTTTGGTTTTTTGGTTGTTGTGGTGTTTATCTGGATGGCTAAAACTGGCCATTTTGATGATTTAGATGGTGCGGCAAATCGTATTTTTATGGATGATGAATACCCAGAAGATCTTAATAAAAAAAATGAAGAGACAAAGCTAGATGGTTCGGATGAAAAATTAAAAGGGTCATCTAAAGAAAAAAATGAATAGTACTTAAGTCGTAAAAAACATTAAAAAGCCACCTTAAAAAGATGGATTTTTTATTTTTCATCAAGAAGGGGGGCAAGGTGAATTGAGCTTGCTCAAGAGAGGGTATTCTGGAGTAGAAATTATTTTGAGCTTTCTTGTAGGGGCATTTTTGTTTGTTTAACACTCGGCGTAGGTCGAATACTGGTTGAATACTGCAAAGCTTCTGGTCCTTCGTCATCAATAATCATTTCAAGTCCTTTTTCATAGAAAAACCAGTGTGGAAGTCTATCAGACTGAATCTCTTTTTTATCCGCTTCGCCAAATCGTTTTTGAATGGCTTGCTCTGTTAAGTGCTTTCTTGGTAGAAGTGTGATGCTACTCAGTGGGTGATCAAAGTATTTTGCAATGGTTGCAGTATACAGTGAAATTTCACGGGTTCCTGAAGGGTTGGTTGTAATGGCTTTTCCTTCGTTATAGGCCTGTTCAAGCTCTTCTGGGCTTAACTCTATTTTAAGTGCTAATGCGGCTTTAATTGCACCAATATACATAACAGGGAAATAGGCTTCTATGGACTTGTTTTCATCATTCTGACTGGAAAATATTTTGACCTCAACATCTTTTCCGTATAGATCCATCGCATCTCTTAATGTTGATTTATTGAGCACCAATCCTAATGCGTGTAATTGGCCTGTTTCATCATAATGAGCATTCCAGGGTAGATGATTAGGATTAACTTTTTCTCGTTCAGGTTGGAATGTAATAAGCAGGGCGAGCACGAATATAGAGCCAATTAGAATCAGCCAAAAAGTAGGGCGTTTTTTATGTGTGTTCATAGTAGATTATTGATTCTCTTTATTTTTTTTTGTGGAATATTCATTTTCAGCCAATTCTTTATTGGCATTTCCATTGCGTGGAATGTATTTGGTAATGGCGGGGTCAATAATGCCTTTTCCAGCATCGTAAACTGAAATTCCTTCTTGTAAAAACATAACAAGCAAAGTAAAAAACACGATAACAGCGGACAAAAACATAGTGATTTTTTCATGTATTGGGGTGGAGCTACCATCAGCTGAAAAATCATTCATCATCATGCCACCACCAAGTAATGAGCCTATTAATGTAACAACAGTAAACAGGGTAATAGCAACCACATAAGAGATAATTAATATTCGACCACGACGCCAAGCCAGTGTCCAGTGAGCGGCAATAAACCAACTGTCTTCTTGAGCCTTTTGTTGACTTTTAAAGTATAAATAACTGATAACCATAATGGAAATAATAGGAATTAAAATAAAGTTAAAAGGACTGCCATCACCAAGTTCTAATGCAACTTTAGACATGGCTAAATGTGTCAAAATAACATTTAAATTAAATATATGATGTGGTATTTTTGCAGCAAAAGCTTCTTGTTTTGTAATGTCATAAAGCATGGTTATTTACTTTGTCTAAGTGAGGAATTTATATTATCCGTGGTTTATCGCTATATTGCTACTTGATCACAGGCTTCTTTAAGGTATTTAGGAGAAAATTACTTTTTATGTATGGTATTTTTTTGGATTAACCAGTTGATAAATGTTTTGCTGGGCATGGGTTTACCATATTTAAAACCTTGAAAAATAGCGCAGTGTTTATCATGAAAAAAAGAAGCTTGTTTGTCTGATTCAATGCCCTCTGCAATGACTTCCAAATTAAGGCTTTTTGCCATGGCTAAAATGGTTCGGGTAATAGATTGTCCCTCTTGTGTTGCAAGGTTTTGGACAAACGATTGGTCAATTTTAATGGTATCAATGGGAAAACTATGTAAATAAGCAAGAGAAGAGTAACCTGTTCCAAAATCATCAATAGCCAATGAAACGCCTAACGCTTTTAAGCCCTTTAAAATATTGAGATTATTTTCAGCATCGCTCATGGCTAAACTTTCGGTGAGCTCTAAATCAATATACTGGGGGGGCAAAGTTGTCTGCTTTAATATAGTTTGAATGTCTTTCATTAAGTTTGTTTGAGTGAACTGGCGACTTGACAAGTTAATGCCAATTCGCATGGTGTTAAACCCCATTTCATGCCATTTTTGAGTTTCTAAAATAGCACGTTGTAAGACGTAATGACCAATTTCGATAATAAGCCCTGTGCTTTCTGCTAAAGGAATAAAAACGGTTGGAGAAATAATGCCATGTTCGGGGTGATTCCAGCGCATTAAGGCCTCAGCACCTGTTGGCATAAGAGTTTTAGCATTGACTTGAGGTTGGTAAAACACCTCAATTTGATGGTTTTTTAAGGCACGACGCAAATCATTTTCTAATGAAAGCAGTCCTTGTGCTTTGGCATTCATGCCTGAATGATAAAAAACAAACTGGTTGCCACCTTGTGTTTTCGCAATAGATCGAGAAATATTGGAATGATTTAATAGCGATTCAGCATCATTAGCATCATTAGGACAAACGGATATGCCTAAGCTATAGCTAATAAACATTTCTTGACGATTTAATATAAAAGGCTTTGAAAGATCATACATAATACGATTCATTAATAAATTAAGCTCACTTAAATCTTGCACATTTTTAATTAAAATGGCGAATTCATCGCTGCCTAAGCGAGCTGCAAAATCGGCAGCCCGAATGACTCGGGAAATTCTTTGTGCCAGCCCACGCAGTAAGTTATCCCCTTGTTTTTGGCTTAAATTGATGTTGATTTGTTTAAATCGGTCAATATCTAAAATAATAACAGCACTTAATGTGGATGACTTTCGGAGAGTAAAAAATTCTTCAAGTGTTTTGCTAAAGAAGGCTCGGTTGGGTAGCCCTGTTAATGCATCATGTTGGTTTTGATACTCAATGAGTGATTCGTCTTTATGCAAATGCGTAATATCTTGAATGGAGCCAGAAATTTTATTGAGTTGACCTGAGTCTGAAAATATTGCGTTGCCTAAGCACTCTAAATGAATGGTGTTTCCATCTCGTTGAAGCACACGAAAACTGATTGCAATGCGTGATAACCCTTGGTTAGCATCTGAAATGGCTTGATGAATGAGGGGAATATCTTTTGGAATAACATGGCTAATAAATTGCTCTAAAGAGAGAGATTTTTGTTTTGGAATGCCTAGCAAGTCAAATGTAACGTGTGAACCTGACATAATGTCTTGTTCTGCGTTCCACTCCCAGTAACCTATTTTAGCAAGTTTTTGGGTGTGTTCTAGTTGTGCTAAATTTGTTCGGAGTTGTTGCTCTATTCTAGCCGTGCGTAAAATATATTTAATACGTTGTGACAAATGTGTTAAGTGTTTAGAAAAGATGGTGAAGTCTGTTGCGCCTGCCTCAAAAGCATATTCCATGGTTTTAATATCTTCAGACTCGGTTAAAACCAAGATGGGGATGGCATTATTTTGGTCGAATTTTTTAATGGCTTGAATGACGGCATAATCATTTTGGGTCGAAATATGAGTATCAATAATCACTAAATCAGGGTGTTTCTCCATGAAAATAGAAATTCCTTCACGGCCGTCATGCGTATCAATTGTTTGAAACCCTGCTTGGTTAAGTACTTGCACAGCAGTCATACGAGTAGTTTCGTGATGAAAGATGACAAGAATGAGAGGTTTTTTTGGGACGTTGATTTGCATGCTTACACAGAACTTTTATCTTTGGCAAATAACCAGTTTAAAGGGTTCAGAATTAAATTCAATGAGAATTTGAATAAATATTTTTGCGGTAACGGAATTTATAAATATTTTATATACCACTTAGTGTAATCAGGGAGCTGACTAATATTGCTTGTTGTACGCTCATGTTTTCATGGTTAATGTGTTGAATTAAATAAATTATTTATTGTGTTGTGTGGCAAATTGATCGCTTGCGATGACAAGGGCTTGTGCTATTTCAAGTTCCATAGCGGAGTGGCCAGCATGGTTGCAAATGGTTAATTGCGCTTTGGGTAATTTATCTTGTAGCTCCATCGCCTGATTAATAGGGCAGATCATATCGTAACGACCTTGAATAATATGAGTGGGTAAATGTGCAATGGAAGTCGCGTTGCTTAAAATTTGATTGTATTCAATAAAGGCATAATGCTGGAAATAATGGCATTCAATACGAGCCAGTGCCAGCGCATGGTAAGGGTCACTAAATTGATCAACGGTATTAGGGTCGGTTTGTAAGTGTGACGTTCTTCCCTCCCAGACAGACCATGATTCGGCTGCGCGCATACGTGCAATTTCATCATTATTGGTGAGCCGTTTGTAGTATGCATTGACCATATTGTGATGCTCTTCTGGTGGAATCGGTGCAATAAAGTCTTCCCAATATTCAGGAAAAAAGCGATTGGCACCCGATTGATAAAACCAGTGAATATCCTCTTCCCGGCAGAGAAAGATGCCTCTTAAAATGAGGCCAAATACCCGTTCCGGATAGGTTTGGGCATAGAGTAATGAGAGCGTTGATCCCCAAGAACCACCAAATAATAACCATTTATCAATGTGTAGATGGCGACGTATTTTTTCCATGTCTTCAATAAGGTGTGCGGTGGTATTATTGGTGAGACAGCCATGAGGTTTGGATTGGCCACAGCCTCTTTGGTCAAAAAGAATAATTCGGTATTGATTTGGATTGAAAAATTGCCGATGAATGGCGCTGTAACTGGCTCCAGGACCACCATGAATAAAAATAACCGGAATGCCTTTAGGGTTGCCACACTCCTCAATATGCAACACATGGGTATTATCAACTTGTAAGCTGTGTTGCACGAAAGGTTTAATTGGAGGATAAAGAATGTTAGTGAGAGACATACGTTTTCTCGTAATGATTTTGATATACAGTGTACCCGAAAAATACTTTTAGAGAAAAGGTTACAGACATAAAAAAACCAGCCAAAGCTGGTTTTTTCTAAACGGGGCGAAGGGGTGACTTATTTTTTACTACGAGAAGCCTGCTTACGTCCATTTTCAGTGAGTATTTTTTTACGAATACGAATACTTTCAGGGGTGACTTCAACCAACTCATCATCATCAATAAATTCAAGTGCTTGTTCTAATGAAAAGCGAATAGGAGGCGTTAAGGTTAAGGCCTCATCCGTTCCAGAAGCACGCATGTTGGTTAACTGTTTCCCTTTTAATGGATTCACGGTTAAATCATTTTGACGGCTGTGTAATCCGATAACCATTCCTTCATAGACTTCATCGCCGTGCCCGATGTATAAGCGCCCACGATCTTGAAGACCAAACAGTCCAAACGCTAAGGCTTTTCCTTGACCAATGGAAATCAAGACACCATTGGTACGATCGCCTAATGTTCCTGCAAATTTAGTACCGTAGTGAGAGAAACTAGAGAAAATTAAGCCATTTCCTTGGGTTGCCGTCATAAACTCAGTACGGAAACCGATCAGACCACGTGATGGGATGATGAAATCAATGCGCACACGACCGTGTCCGTCTGGCACCATGTCTTGCATTTCAGCTTTACGTTCACCCAGTTTCTCCATGATGGTACCTTGAGACTCTTCAGGGACATCTACGGTTAGGTTTTCATAAGGCTCTTGCGTTTCACCATCAATTTCTCGGAAGATAACTTCTGGACGGGAGATGCCCATTTCAAAGCCTTCGCGACGCATGGTTTCAATTAAGACGGATAAATGAAGTTCACCTCGACCTGAAACACGGAATTTATTGGCATCTTCGGTCTCTTCAACACGCAGTGCAACGTTCGTTAATAACTCTTTGTCTAAGCGTTCACGAATTTGACGTGAGGTCAGTAATTTGCCCTCTTTTCCAACAAAAGGAGAGTTATTCACTTGAAATGTCATGCTTACCGTTGGCTCATCAATGGTTAATGCGGGTAAGGCTTCTGGGTGGTTAGGATCGCAAATGGTTTCTGAAATATTCAGCGGATCAAAGCCAGAGAACGCAATAATGTCTCCCGCATGGGCTTCATCAATATTAATACGCTCTAGGCCGTGGTAGCCAAATAACTCGGCAAATTTACCGTTGCGTGAGTTTCCTTGATCATCCACGATTTTAACAGACATACCGACTTGAACCGAACCGCGTTTAATGCGTCCTGTTCCAATAACACCTTTATAAGTATCGTAATCCAATGAGATGCATTGAATTTGGAAAGGGCCTCCTAAGTCAACATCAGGGGGGGAAACTTTATCGACGATGGTTTGGAATACGGGTTCCATATCGCCTTCCGTAACGGTCTCGTCATAACCTGAGAAGCCGTTTAGACCAGAAGCATAAAGAACATTAAAGTCCATTTGCTCGTCGGTAGCACCTAAACGATCAAATAGGTCAAAGGTTTGATCCAGTACCCAGTCAGGACGTGCACCAGGACGGTCAATTTTATTGATAACAACAATCGGCTTTAAGCCCTGTGCTAAGGCTTTTTCGGTGACAAAACGGGTTTGAGGCATTGGGCCTTCAACCGAATCAACTAATAATAAAACGGAGTCAACCATGGATAAAATACGTTCTACTTCGCCACCAAAATCGGCATGGCCTGGCGTGTCAACGATGTTAATACGGTAATCGTTCCACTTAACGGCGGTGTTTTTAGACAAAATGGTGATGCCACGCTCTTTTTCAAGATCGTTTGAATCCATCATTCGCTCGCCCATCTCCTTATGCGAATCCAGCGTTCCAGATTGCTTTAAAAGTTGGTCTACCAAGGTGGTTTTACCGTGGTCAACGTGGGCAATAATTGCGATATTGCGAATATGTTGAGTTGTCATGAATAGTGCTCTCTAAGATTGACGAAATTGTACCGAAGTGTCACCAGTCTGTTGATTGGATAAATCGAAGGTTGGCTGTGTGCTAAGGAATTGAAAAAGAAGGTATTATAATGGAATCGATAATAATTGATAGCTTAATATGGCGCTTTTTAAATCGAATCCTTACATTTTTGACTGAGCGTTAAGTTGCAAAATCTTCAGGGTCATAGCCTAAATTAGGTGCAAGCCACTTTTCCGCTTCTTCAATACTCCAGTTTTTACGTTCTGCATAATCCTCTGCTTGGTCTCGTCCAATGGATCCCACGCCAAAATAACGTGCATTGGGGTGAGCAAAGTAGGTGCCCGAAACGGCTGCGGTGGGGGTCATTGCAAAGCTTTCGGTGATGTCTAAACCAATCGCTTCATCAGGTTTCATTAAAGACCAAAG